>JGI2171J19970_10000424_pt1 | contig 22243 bp, 24 predicted proteins | sample DeeMarSWOR324_28_FD_19970 | JGI IMG/M metagenome (IMG submission 19970) | reverse complement strand
GGTTCAAGTGGGTGATCACGGTTGGCTCCAGATTTCAAATAGGATTGGAGCGTCCGGAGGTGCACCTGATAACAAAAGGAGGGTAAATCTGAGGTTTTTGCTCCTAGTGTGATGAGGATATTTAAGAAGACGCGGTCGGGGCACAGGGGTCGAAGGGTGCATCGCATTCGGTCACGTTGGCACTGTTTACAGGTACTTGCCATTTTGGTGAGTACTTCAGAGAGCATGAAGCGACCCATACTGGGGTTTCCTAATTCTTCCAATTGATGGAACCTGTCCCGATACTTCATGTACAATGTCTGTCACCCAGTGACCATAAAGTGCTAAATCTTAGCAGCTAGCCCTTTATTTTCTGATTAGTTCTGTTAAACTGGCTCTACAATCCCCTAAACGTTTCTAAACCTTTCGGTGCTCAAGCTAGCCAGAGATTACAATCACTTCATCATTATCTTAGGAACAAATGGATTTGGATAATGGGATGAATTTTGCGTAAGATGAGCAAAGCATAAAAGACTTGACGCTCTCCTTCGAAGCCAGTGCGATTTAAAATCGTGACTAGTTGGGTGAACATTCCAATGTCAGAACGAATTATTGATCTCCGGTTTCACGGACGTGGAGGTCAAGGCGCTTGGACAGCTTCGATACTCCTCGCTCGGGCTGCTATCACTGAAGGCAAACACGCACAATCATTTCCTTTCTTTGGTCCCGAACGGAGTGGAGCACCGGTTGAGGCCTTTGCCCGAATTAGTGACTACGAGATTGAGTTACATAGTAAAGTTTACGAACCGGAATTTGTCGTGGTCATCGATCCCACCTTACTTGTCCAGGTCCCAGATACTATTATAGCGGGAACCAATGGAAAAACCAAGCTCATTGTCAATACTCGCGAAGATGGTGGAACCATCGCGAAACGTTTAGGATTCAAAGGTGAAGTCTGGACAGTCGCTGCCACGGATTTAGCCCGAGAAATTATTGGGCGCCCAATCGCGAACACTGCAATGTTGGGCGCCTTGGTTCGTGCCACTAAGTTGGTAAAACTGCAAAGCCTCTTCGAAGAAGTCAATAACCAATTTGGAGAACGAATTGGAGGTCGAAATGCAACAGTCATCCAACGAGCTCATGATGAGGTAGAGAAACATGCCTAAGAAACTCCCTGGTTCAAAAGATATCCCCGCCGCTGGCGTCACTTGGAAGAGTGCCACCGAATACAAGACTGGGGACTGGCGGAACAAACGACCAGTTCGTGATAAAGAAAAGTGCACCCGCTGTCTAATTTGTTGGATCTTTTGTCCTGATGCTGCTATAAGCTGGGATGGCAAAGATATTCACTTCAATCTTGATTTTTGTAAAGGCTGTGGCATCTGCGCGGAAGAGTGCCCGGTCAATTGCATCGAAATGGAGGAGGAATAAACCAATGACCGTGAAACAACACTTAATGGGAATCAACGGCGACGAAGCCGTTGCTTATGCTGCCAAACATGCCCTTGTCGACGTCTGTGCAGCTTACCCCATTACACCACAAACAATCATCGTCGAAAAATTCGCTGAATTTGTTGCCAACGGGGAAGTCGAAACTGAGTTTGTCCGGGTCGAATCAGAACACAGTGCCCTAAGTGCCTGTGTTGGAGCCGCTGCCGCTGGTGCCCGTACGTTCACAGCCAGCGCCGCCAACGGCATCGAACTCATGCACGAAGTCATCTTCCTTGCCTCATCCATCCGCATGCCCATCATCATGGCGGTCGCCGACCGTGCACCTAGTGGCCCCATCAACATCCACGGCGACTCCACCGTTTCCTTAGCTCAACGCGACACAGGCTGGATTATGATTTACTGTGAAAACTCGCAAGAAGCCTACGACGCCACGTTACAGGCGTTCCGCATCGGCGAACACCCCGATGTCCAACTCCCCGTCATGACCATGCTCGATGGATTCGTTCTCACCCACACTCTCGAAAATGTCTATCTGCTTGGTGAAAAAGACGCTCACAAATTTGTTGGGCGTCGTGAACCCATGATGATCGAAATCGACGGGAAGCCCGTTCCGTTAAAACTTGATCCTAAAACCCCCATAACCATCGGTCCCCTTCAACTCTTTGACTATTACATGGAGACCAAACTCCAACACTCTGAAGCCATGGAACGCGCCCGCCCAGTCATCACCCAAATCAACAACGAATGGGCTCAACTTACCGGACGTAAATATGGCGACGGATACCTCCAACCTTTCAAGGTTAAAGATGCTGACGCTGTTCTCGTCACAACTGGCAGCTCTGCAGGGACCGCCCGATACGTTGCTCGACAACTTCGTGCCCAAGGCAAGAAGGTCGGGCTCCTCAAAGTCCGCACCTTCCGACCATTCCCATACAAGAAACTCGCAAAAATACTCGCCGATGTACCTGTTGTTGGTGTCTTCGAACGCACTCACATCACAGGAAGTTTTGGAGGACCTCTCTTCACAGAAGTCCGTAGCGCGCTCTACGAACAGAACACCCGTCCAGCGATTCTTGGCTATTATGGTGGTCTCGGCGGAAGGGATGTCACACCTGATGACTTTGAGGCCATGTACAAAGAGCTCCTTAAAGTCAAAACAACCGGAAAAGCACCCCGGGACCTCGTAAAGTATGTTACTGTTAGGAAGTGAATTCAGGAGGAAAAAAGATGACTCAAGAAAAATCTGAATGGCGACCCCGACTCAAAGACATTGCTGATCAGGAAGAACTCTTCACCAGCGGTCAACGCCTCTGTGCAGGTTGCCCCGCTGGCACTGTTGCCCGGATGGCAATGCATGCTCTCCCTCGACCAAAGAACACCATTGTTAGCAATGCCACCGGCTGTCTTGAAGTCGCATCCACAATCTATCCCTACTCTGCTTGGCGTGTCCCCTGGATGCACTCGCTCTTCGAAAATGCCCCCGCCAATGCTAGCGGTATTGAAGCCGCCTACAAAGCCCGTAAACGGCAAGGTCTTGAGAAGGACATCCCCGACCTCCTCGTCATCAGTGGTGACGGCAGTGGATTCGACATAGGCGTCCAAGCCGCTAGTGGCGCTATCGAACGACGACATAACTTCCTCTACATTATCTACGACAACCAAGCGTACCAAAATACTGGAATTCAGCGTTCTGGGGCAACGCCGAAGTATGCTTGGACCACTACCAGTCAGGTAGGTCGTGCAGTGCCTGGAAAGCCAACCTGGAAGAAGCCCATTGCCCTTGTGTATGCAGCGCATGATCCCGCGTATTGTGCTTCGGCATCGGTTTCGCATTGGCGTGACTTTATGGTCAAGGTTCGCAAGGGCATGGAGGTCGACGGTCCAGCCGTGATTCATGTGTTGTCGCCGTGTCATCGGAACTGGCGGTATCCGGAAGAGCTAGGGATGAAGATGGCAAAACTTGCGGTAGAAACCTGTTTCCATCCGCTATGGGAGTATGATGGTGATACCCGAACCTATACGATGTCCTCTCCGAGTATGCGGTACGTAAAGGATCCTGACAAGAAGAAGCCAGTTGTGGAGTGGTTAGAGCCTCAGGGTCGGTTCCGGCACTTATTCCGTCCCAAACGGCGAGATGATTGGATTCAAGACTTCCAAAGACTTGTCGATGAGGACTGGGAGTTCATTCAGAAACTTACGAATATGGGCTAGGTCGATTCAGTCAGCTGTTCTACTGCATATATATGAATTACAAGTGATACTTGTAACTAGGTCGCTGTCTGCAACCGGCTCTAAGCACTTGTTTAAAACATATCCAAATATTATGTCAGGATAGAACTGCAAAATGTCGTGGCAAATTCGCCCGTATGAATTGTCTGATAGACCCGCAATCTTGGAGATTTCCAAGCGTACATGGGGTGGCTATGATCAACTGCCTTCTGAATTGGATAAGTTGATGGCGAATCGGAATTCTTACATGTTTGTTATGGAGTTTAAAGACCGCGTTGTTGCGTTTGCGAATCTGAAGGTCATTGACGAAGGAAAAACGGGGTGGATGGAGTTCATGCGAGTCCACTGGCGATATCGAAAACGAGGCTTTGCCTGGACCATGACTCAGAGACTCATTACTGAAGCGCAAAACTTGGGCGTTAAACGGCTCCGTCTATCAACCACCACTGAAAACGAAGCGACCAAACGAATAACCGACCGCATAGGCATGCATCGACTCCTTCACATGAAGCTGTTTTGGAAAGGAAACTTCCGTAGGATACGGTGGAAAGACGTATCGGTTCCCAATGTTCTAGTCTCAACGGATGAAGCCTTCGTGTTGCTGACGGATTTCCCAAGCCTAGTTCCTAAGGGCATCCTTGTCGATTACTGGCACGCATATGATTTGACCAAAGATTCACTTGAATCGATTAGTGAAAATATAAGATTCTGGAAGGGTGAAAAGAACGGAAAGGATATGGCGCTCTCGTTTGGTTATCTTCGCGTTTTTCGCGGTGAACCAATGTGGTGTTCGACCATTTATGCTGTAGGCGAACATTCATTTTATTCAGCTCTGTCTCAACAGCTTCAAACCGCTGTGGAACATGAGGTGCGAGGGGTGTTGTGTTTTCATCCAGTTCAGTATCAGGTTGGTCATGAAATTCCTGGGCTGAAAAGGAACACGTTTTCTAGCATACTTGTGTTGTATGAAAAACACCCGCCCTTTGATACTCGTTGAGAACTGAGTATCATTCCAATAAATAAAAAGGATGAATTGAATAGGTCTATTTAGCTATCACTTATTGGAGATGTCATGTGAATGGGCGATGAAAATACGGCGTCGACACTTGTGTTGGTCGCTGCAATTCTACAATTAATTCTTAGTTTATTTTCAATGGTTGGAGGTACATTTACTGCACTAATGCTCCTGCCATTCATGTTTGATCCCTTCATGATGATGGTAATGGGCTGGTTGATATTACTTACTGTAATACTCAACATTGTCATAGGTGTTGTTGGGATCATCTTTTCGATTATTTGGTTCAGTTGGCGACATTCACCCAGTGAACATAAAACTGGGCTGATTGCAACTGGAATTCTTGGTTTACTCTTAGCTGGTATCATTCCAGGCCTTTTAGCCCTGATCGGGGGTGTCACTGCTCCATCACCCACCGAGTATCTTGGCTATGAACCCGCGAAAACTGTGTCTTTCAAGACCGAGAGGCGTTGTTCCAGTTGTGGGGCTGAAGCAACAGAGGACGATCAATACTGCTGGAGATGCGGAGCCCGCCTTTAAACACGTTTAATAAGCACTCACACCAACTCTGTCATGCAACCTTTGAACCAGATGGTGTAAGGCGTGGTAGGACTTCGCATCTTTGGATTTGAAAATACACCACCTAATCTCCTGGCTGGAATTAAAAAAACGCTGGATAACCAGTTTTCCCAGCTGTTCAACCCAGTGAGTCTCCATCCCGATTTTTTACCCGTTCCCGAAGATGCCTATGATTCAAAACGCCGCCAATACAGAGCACAATCATTTCTTGATGCCCTCGATAGGGTTGTTCCTCCTACTCTTCATGGTCTCGCCTTGGTGAATTATGATTTATTCGTCCCTCGGCTCAACTTCATCTTCGGTGTAGCCCAGCCAGGTGGTCACGCTCTAGTCGCACTTCCGCGGCTTCGCCCCAGCTTCTACAAACTGCCCACAGACGATATGGCTTACTTTGAACGCGTGACCAAAGAAGTCATCCATGAACTTGGACATGTTTTGGGACTTGACCATTGTACTCAATTTTGCGTGATGCGTTTTTCAAATACACTGGCTGATACAGATCAGAAACCAGGGCAATTTTGTCAAAGTTGTAAGAAAGTCCTTGGGTAACATGGTTCACAGAACCACGAGTACATTGACATGTTAATAACATGTTGATTTTATATAGCAAGACTATGCAAAGGGGGGGTTTACGAGGGACCATAACATGGCAGAAACAAAACGGTCTCGTGGATATTTAGTCTTCCTCGTTCTCTTAATGGGTCTCATTGGACAAATGGATGTCTGGCTCTCTCTCATCGAAACCCCTGCAGCTCCATTTATCCTCGCAGAAGCAGGTTTGGACGCTTCTACCCAATGGCTCTTTGGATTGTGGCAAGGTATCTTTGGAGTCATTGTGTTTCTAGTGTTCTTCATCGGCTATTTCTCTGATGCTTTCGGACGACGAAAAGGTATCTTAGCGCTCATACTAGTAATGGGTGTTCCCGCAGGACTCATCCTCCTTGTTCCCGATATTACCTTCGGTTCTATTGGCTGGTACCTATTCCTACTGTTCTATTCAATCGCCATCATGGGGACAACTTCAAACCTCTGGGAAGTTCCAATCACTGAAGAATCACCAGCGAAACGGCGTGCACTCTATGGAAGCCTTGCCTTCCTCATTAGCGTCATTCCCCTCTACGCACTCCTTGGCCAACGAATCATCGGATTATATGGCTGGAGATGGGGTTACGGTATCATGGCAATCTTCATGTTTGCACTCCTCGTCCTCCTCTTCTTCATGAAGGAAACGAAGCGTTGGACAGATGTGCAAGAGGGACGTGCAGAAAAACGACTCGGTATCATCGAAGCACTCCGATCCTTGGGAAGAAGGGACCTGGCGTATGTCGGTGTCGCTTCACTGGTCTATTTGATGTGGACTATCTCATTCAAACTTGGTACAACCTGGTCTGGAGTATTCTTCCTTGGCACACCATACGCCTCTCAATGGAGCCTGATACTCATAATCGGTGGGCTAATGCTTCCAATTAGCGCTATCATCACAGGAGTCCTCCTAGAAAGAATTGGTCGAAACATCACCTTAATTATAGGAAGTTTCGGTGCGATATTCTCCTTTGTGGGACTTGGACTAGCCGGTTTACCAGCGTTCTTCTGGGGTGTTTACTTCTTCATGGCCATGGTGCTAGCTTGGATCTATGTGTACGTTACTGAAATCTTTCCAACGAAGGTGCGTTCCTCAAGTGTTGGAATCGCCGTCACTGCATCTCGTCTGGGTTACATCCTAGCTCCGCTAATCGCTGCAATGATCTTCCTTTCCCTTCCAGGGAATTGGATGGCTTTTTGGGTAATCGCTGGGGTATTCATGATATTCCCACTGTTATCTTTCTTGACCAAACCCTATGAAACCAAGGGGAAGGAACTCGAGACGATCGACGAAGAAAAGTAGCTAAACTCTTTTTTCATGCCGGTATGGCAGCTTGTTTGTCAGCCGGCTCCCTTTCTATTTAGGATCGTTTATGGCGGAAGAATCCTGAGCAGGCATAAGTCGTGATGCCTTTTTTCTCGAGCTCATCCAAGATGAGGTTCATCCCGATTGAATCGGAGCTATCATGTCCTGCGATGACCACATACATGCCTTCTTTTTCTGTTGCCTCTTTGAGTTTGTCAGTCCAGTGCATTGTCACGATGGTGCTTACGCCAGCTCGAGCGAGTTTCGGAACCGATTCAGGTCCGGGGCTCGTTCCACCAGTGAAGAAGACAAATTTGTCACCAACACTGCCTTCAGGACTTCCTACTAATATTTCGGGACCAGCACCGACTTTCTCAGCCTCTTGATATTCAGGAATCTCTAGTAGTCCATCAACTAAGTCTCCCAGTGTAAGCGGGTCTTTCTCCTTGAGATATTTGGTTAGAAATTGATAGCCTAATGAATCAGCTGGTGTGTGTGCGCACATGAAGGGCATGTCTAATAGTCGTGCGGCATCAGTTGTTTGAGTATGATTTCGTGCTTTGGTCGCCCAATGTACTTCTTTGAGGCGTTTCGCCATAGCAGATTCGGCTTGTGCGATGGGGACACCCGCCTGGGCCCAGTGCTCGGGTTGAAGACGCATCACGAAGTCCAAACGTGAGGTGCCAATTCCGTGGGGATGATGAGCCAGGACGAGGTCAATTTTCTTGCCTTTATCCCCCAATCGATCTGCTAGGACAATTTCTCCAGGGGTGATGTCAATGCCGGCAAGAAGACTTGTTACTTCACGGTCACCATCACCGTATAACAGGCGGCAATCCGTGTAAGGATTCCAAATGACATCCTTATCTGCCAGCTCTTTCTTCCTGCCTTCCAACTTATCGTGCTTCTTTTTCGATTCTTCAAGAACCTTCTTGACTTTCTTTTCGCCTCGGGGATCTGCCTTAATCCCCATATCGACGATTAACCGATAGATGTCTCCAAGCTTCATGGCTTAGGAGGTCCTCTCTTGAATAGTTTGAATGTTTCGGTTAATACAAAAACCGTTTGAAAACAAATAGGCGGTGTTGTCTCGTTTATTCCTTGAGAAATCCCTTCTCCACTGCTTGGTTCAACAACGTGAGTGTGTGATTCCAAAGCGCTTTCGAACCCTCAGGGATGTGTTTTTTCAATGAAATCACTTCGGATTTTGAGATATTATGAATTCGCCAAGAGCACCCTTCATTTAGATAGGCAAGAAGTAGGGGCTGGAATGAATCAATTGCTCGAGCGAATTTAGCTTCGGGTGTGGACATTGCTTCATACTCCTGCCAAAGTAGATGAAATTCCTCTCCTTGGTCTGGTGGTAATAAACCGAACAGGCGGTCCGCGGCTTTGATTTCACGGTCATTTTGATCCTTGGCTTGATCTTGGTCATAGATGAAGGTGTCCCCAGCGTCAATTTCGACGATATCATGGATGAGCAGCATTTTGAGAACTTTCATGATATCGATGTCGGGTTCATTGGCATATTCCCTCAGCAGGATTACCATGAGAGTAATGTGCCAAGAGTGCTCTGCGTCGGTTTCTTTCCGGCTAGCGTCAATGAGCCAGGATTCTCGAACCACTTGTTTCAGTTTGTCAATTTCAGCAATAAAATCCATCTGCTGGGCGAGGCGATTGGGATTCATGTGCAGTAGTTAAAGTGAAGATACATATGACATTGCCGGACGGGTTATGATGTTTACTCGTCGCCAATATCGTTTAGGATCTCTTTTTTGGTATCTTCTGGTTCGACGGAAGGGGCTGTTGCCAAAGGCTCAGAGGCTTCGTCAGCGCCAAGATAATCGGAGATGTCAACATCCACAAGACACATGGTTGAGAGTTGTTGTGTGCCTCTTGCATCCATATACGCTCGGAGGCGTTTTTGAAGGCTAGGCAAGTAGCGGTCATAGGCTAGGAGCATTAGCAAAGGCATGTATATGAAAATGAAGGGGTTCAGGAGCGTAATCAGAACTACAAACCAGGGGGGAACCCATGGCCAGGGTGGAGTGACAGCCCCAATTGCGTAGATGAAGCCAATATAACCGACAATTAAACCATAGAAGATGATAACAGATATCCCAGCATATCCTGCAAGTAGATAAGTTAGCACGCGTCCAGCACTGAAGAGCTCTTGTGAACCACTGGGTGGCTGACTATGAAAGAGTATTTTCGTATCATCGATTAGCCACGATGAGGGCAAAATTACTGAAAGGATAACAAATACAATAGGAAAAATGACTGCCGCAGTATTCCAAACATTCACAGCTAATGGAAGGCCTGGATCCCAGATAATGAAGTATTGACCAATGTAAGTTGCTACACTTAGGGACAAACCAAATGTAAGCAATAAGGCGAAAATGGCTCTCCTGAACACTGAATACAGGGGAGACGGTTTTTGAGTATCAACCCCATAGTAGTAGATCTCACTGCCAGGATTCAGTAACCGATTCAATGGCAAGACTAGCCCTCGAGGGGTTATTACAGCCATTAGCATGTAGAGGGGAATGGCTAGTATAGGGATTAGATAAAACAGAATGAGCCAATCCGTGACGCCATGACCTGGAATAATGGGAACGATGTCAATCCATCCATAAATCAGAATTGGGAGAATGTAGTTGAGAATGGCCCAAATTGCGTCCAGAGTAATAACGGCTACCATTACGAGAATTACAACTATGAGGGTCTTTCGTTCCATGGTTCTGCACCTCTTCTATCCCGTTATCTAGCAAGGGACAGTTGGCTACTAAAAGGTTCTTGAAACTAAATGAGGTGTCCTAGGTTTTTGTGGATTCTTCCTTAAACCGGATGTTCATCGTTTCGAGTTCTTGGAGAATGGGCTCATAGAGTTCTGGAACTATGGGTATTTGCACACCCTTTAACTGAACTTCGCCCGTGAGAATTAGGTGTGAGGCGATGGCTGCAGGGAGGGCGACGGTGCGACTCATTGATGAATCACCGTTAGGGATACCATAATCAATGAGGGTTGACCGTACTTGTTCCTGAGTGTTATCCTTATGTTCGATGATGAATTGGTGTTGCATCACAATCATATCTCTTTCACCCACCGAATATTGGAGCTTTTCTTCAAAGAGTGCAACCATTACGTCAATTGGGGCTCCACGTTCAATTGCTATGGGTTGGTCATTAAAGAGTCCCAACCAATCTAGCTTTTCAATGACAGCATCGTCAACCGGGAGTTTGAGATAGTTGGCAACTTGCTGTTTAAGATCTCCACCTGATGAGAAATTAAGGTTCCTGCGCACAAAATCTGCATAAGTTAGATTGCTTAGGGGCTGTTCATCGAGTTCGAGTAGTCCTAACCGTCCGATGTTATACATGGTCTTACACCATCCGGGATAGCGTAAGGTTCCACGTAACATTGTCTGGATGCCCTTAAGCCCATAGATATCGATATATTGTAGTGAATCTCGATTTGGATATCCTTCAAAATCTCCCAACTCAGGTACAGATTCTACGTGGCAGTTGGCAAATAGCTCTTCGCCAGGAATTGTGATCTCTTTCCCATCCCTGAGAAAGAGTGCTGAATTCCTACCCGCTAGCAAGACGCCACGGGGGCTCCAGGAGAGTTTGTACTCGAAGGGGTTAGTGTTTGCATCAGGGGCTGGTAATCCTCCTGTGAAACTGGTAAATGAGAGGACTTTGCCACCCTCTGCTTGTGCTTTATGGATGATTTTCATCGCAGACATGTGGTCTTGTCCCGGATCGACGCCACATTCATTCATAAGAATAACATCAGCACTTTTGGCCTGCCCATCTAATGCTCGCATTTCATCAGAAACATAAGATGTCGTGAGCATGTTCACTTTATACCGTAAACATTCCCGGGCTACCTGCACATGAAATGTAAACGGAAGCAAGGACACAACAAGATCTGCAGGTTTCACCAGATCCTTTAATTCCTTGACCTGACGCGAAATGTCAAATGCTCGAGCCTCTCCATTGGGGTGATCGCCAAGGAGACGCATTGCCTTGCTTACAGTTCGACTGGCAACCGTTACCTTGTAGCCATGATCTAGCATGTATTGAACATAGGGTCGTGCGACTAATCCTGCACCGAGAACGAGTACCTGTTTCATCCCATTTTTTCCTCCTTTTGCAGTGGTTCCTGTTGATGTGTTACAAATACTTTTTGAGATACTCATATGCTGGCGTGAGTTGGCCCTGATACACAATGACCGCAGTCTTGACTTCTGGTGGGAGATCCAATTTCTCAAAAGGTACGGTGTAATCGGCTTTGGCGATAAATGGAATGAATTGTCGGAGAGTTTCGCTAAAGGATGTGGATGCTTCACGAGGTAACTCTGTTGGCAAGTTATCCACCGCCATTACAACCACACCTCTCCCTTCGATACCCATTGTTATCTTTTTCCCAATGGGGTCATAAACGAAAGTTGGATGGTCTGGCTTTGTACACTTGAGTGTGAACTCAATGGCTCCTTCAACATCACAGCTAATGTCTCCCACGATTTTGAGTCGAGGCTTCCCTGCGGTCATTTCCCACAGTTTACGGAGCTCAGTTTTTCTTATCATTCGTGGGTATTTATCGGTCCAGTAAATACAATTCATGAGAACCGTAAGGTGGGGGAGATATTGAAAGAAGCTAGATTCATACATGGCTTTTCCATGGTCATAGTAATGCTGCAATTCAAAACTGGCTGATGGATCCTTTGGACGGATCGTATCTTCTTCACGGAAGACCACCTTGTATAGGGTATGTGTATCTGGTGGTAAATCAGCAAGCTCATCTGGCGAGACGGTTTTGTAAGGAAGCAAATCAAAGATTATCTGGGCTCCACGAGATGTATTACCATAGCCGATAAAGCCCACACAGAATGGTGCGAGTTCGGGCGCAACGCCTTCAGTTCTAATGCGTTCTCCTACAGATTTGATGGCGGCCTTTAGGTCGTCGAGTCCTTCATATTCATACGTAGGACGTAATTCCGAAAAGGGATTCGGAGTGATACCCTCTATAGCAATGCGTTCTCCTAATCCACGAAGAGTCTCAGCCATACCAGCGAGTCCTGCCCAGTTACCAAAGAAAACAAGCCGGCGTCCCGAATCTACTTCGACAATGCGTTCATAATCAATGAGTGTTGTTCCCATATCTAGCATTTGTTGTAACATGGTCATGTTGTACGGCTGTCCCTTAATGACATGAGCAAAAAAGAGGTAGACTTTCCCAGGTTCAAACACTTCTTTGGGAATCTCTTTCAGTCCGAAAATCACCGGCACTTGACTATCTTTGAGCTTACTGATTGCAGCGCCAGCCTTCTCATACGTGTCTTCCGAAAAGGCTCGTTGTTCAGAGGGTTCCACGATAACTTCAATGCCATGCTTTTTCAAAAAACCCTGCACATCAGCGGGTACAATCGGGGTTCGTAATTCAAACGCCTTATCCTCCCGACGAATACCAATCTTTCTCATCATAGAACGCCTCTCATAATGTTACAAGTATTTTTTACGTAAGGAGTTTTCGTTCGGCTCTCAGAGTAAAAAAGTCTGGTGCCTGCTCAAAGAAACAGCGAACATCATCGATTCAAAACAATCTAAAAGATATCTAATGTAATTGTTGAAGGTGTACACTTGTTGCTCAGAGAACTATTACAACAAGGTATAAGGTGGTAGCATTCACTTTTGGCATCCGTAGTCTCAAAAATCCACTTATCGCTTGCTCTCCTCTTTCCTTAAAATCTCGTCGTCTTTTCATTTCCCATGATCCGTGGGATCTCTCATCGGTCAATCGATTCGCGGATGGTCAGAATGCAGTCCCGAAAGCCTTCAGAGTGGACGGGATAGAGGGTGTAGAGTTTCACCCATATTCGATGACCATTTGATTCAAATCGGTCACAGAATAAAACGAAAATAGTGAACATTCACCATTTTTGAAAACTTAAGGCTCTCAACAACACATGTGAAGCAGAGTTGATGAAAATGCTTGACAGTGTGTTGAAAAAAATCGATGAAAATGCCAATCGGGCCATTGATGCGGTTAAGGAAATTTGTAGCATTCCATCCGTGGCAGCCAAGAAACAGGGGATTGATGAGACTGCGAATCTCCTCATGAAGATGCTTGAGGCTGTTGGCATCGAAACCCAACTTCATCCCACGGCTGGTTCCCCGGTTGTAACTGGTTATCTTGATGTTGGGGCTAAACGTACCCTCTTATTCTACGATCATTACGATGTGCAACCCGCTGAACCCCTAGAACTCTGGGATTCACCGCCCTTTGAACCCGAGATACGAAATGGCAGGCTCTATGCACGCGGTGTCGCAGACAACAAAGGTGATACCCTTTCACGTATTTGGGCTCTCCGCGCATACAAAGAAGCTGGTGTCAAGCTTCCAGTCAATATCAAATTTGTCGTTGAGGGTGAAGAAGAGATTAGCAGTCCCAACCTTCCGGATTTTACCAAAAAGCATGCTAACTTCCTCAAAGCCGATGGCGGCATCTGGGAATTTGGGAGTGCGGGATTCGATGGCACTCAGGAAGCCTGGCTTGGACTCAAAGGAATCCTATACGTCCAGTTTGAGGTACAACGCATCTCTCACAATGCGCATTCCAGCAACTCATCCATTCTCCCATCTGCACCCTTCCGGCTAGTCTGGGCACTAAGTTCACTAAAGGATGAAAAGGAACGCATTCAAATCAAAGGCTTCTACGATGATGTTGTACCGATGACGAAGAAAGAACGAGAATTCGTGGCTAAGATTGATTTTGAAGAGAATGCTCGTCGCAAGTTCTGGAAAATCGATAAGTTTGTGAACAACTATGAAGGCGAAGATTTGAGAGAAGCTTACTATTATCTCCCTCACCTCAGCATTGATGGGCTCACTAGCGGCTACCAAGAGGAAGGTTCAATGACGGTACTTCCAGCAAAGGCCTCCGCCAAAATTGACTTCCGATTAGTTGAAAACCAACATCCTGAAGATATCGTGAAGAAACTTCGGAACCACTTAGACGCCAAAGGATTCTCAGATGTGAAGATTGCCTGGTATGATGGCTACCCCGCTGCTAAGACACCCATAGATCACCCCTTCGTCAAAATAGTTGAAAGAGCGAATCAGAAGGTTTACGGACACGCCTTGCGTGTGCATCCCACAACGCCTGGGTCCGGACCCTTATACCTCTTCAAAGACCATGTTCCTATGGTTTCCATTGGTATTGGTGATTCTGAATCGCGTGGGCATTCACCGAATGAAAGCGCTGCGGTTGATAACTTCGTCAAAGCCATGAAACGCATCGCTGTAGTAATAGATGAAATGGGCAAATGGTAGACGCAAGTTCAAAAAGTGCATTCCTGGAAAGCCAGTTGATATTCGAATGTGATAATGAAATTAAAAAAAGCTAACCTATAAAAGCACAAAGAATAACTTCGAAACTATGACAGCAAAAATCAATCCCATAATTTTACAGGTTCTTAACGTGATTGCAGTCATTTCAGTTATCATTATTAATATTCTAGCCAATGTACTCCCTATCAATGGCGTGAATACCGGTCAAGTCTCCGATCTCTACTTTAACTATTTCACACCCGCTGGATACGTTTTCTCGATTTGGTTCATCATTTACATCCAATCGATTATCTTCATAATCTACCAAGTAAGATCCAGTCAACGAGAAGAAACCTATTTGACCAAAATCAACATCTTCTACTTCCTTGGTGCTTTAGCTAATATTGCCTGGATTTTCTTCTTCCACTATTCTGCGAATCCTCAATTTCCACCGTTTTTCTTTGTCTCAGTTGTTATGTTATTAATTCTTTTACTCCTAATGCTTCTTGTATTCCTAAGATTGGGAATTGGAAAAGAAGCGGTTCCACGCAATGAGAAATTGGCGGTTCACTTGCACTTCAGTGTTTATTTAGCCTGGTTAGGTGTTGCTTCAATTGCAGCCATCGCTTCCGCTTTGAACGTAATCATTCCTGGCATTCCAGATACAACCCAATGGTTTGCAACCGCAATTATAGCTGTCGTTGCAATGCTACTAGCCGTACTAATGGTGTATCTTCGACGTGATTTTGGGTTTGCCCTGGTAGTTCTATGGGCTTCTGTAGGTATCGCCTTGAAATGGCTATTCATACCGATAATCGCGTATACAGCTATTACAACATCAGTCATCATTGTAATTGCACTTATCGTCGTCCCCTTAATCAAGCGGGATGGAATTGTTGAATATTATCTTGGGCCTAAGAAAATCTAACTCCCAGATTCCAACCTCTCACTCAATGCAACAATCAGTCCGTGATTTCAACTTCACAAAAGGCTTTAGCCCTCAATAACATCATTTACTTGAGGGAAAATGTCAGCATCAACATACACCACTCGCATGACGCGAACACTAGTTTGGACCACACAAGAAACCGCGAACGTCGCCCACCTTGTTCGCCATATCCGGCGCAGCGAAGCCACGCTCAAAAACCTACAGTACAACCGTGAAGTTGTTCGCTCCGAAATATCGACATGGGATCGAATTAACATCCTCAAAAAAACTAAACATGAACGCACTGAATCCGACCTGAGCCAACGAATCGATCTCATTAAGAAGGGACTGAAACACAATCACGCCCAACTCGATCAAATGCTCCTGAGCGTCTTCTTTGATTTAACTAGCTTAAATCCTGAGTTCCATTCGGTGCTACTATGGGACACAGCGAAACAGCTCAACGAAGCCATCAAAAAAATCTCCGCGGGGGGCTGCTCAGAGGGAACCGCCCGAGTTTACGGCAAAAAGAAAGCCCTAACAATAAACAATAACCTCTTCATGGCCCTTAATCAACCCGAAGATCCAACAATCACCGTTGACATCCTTATTGCTCTTGCGAAGAGCGATCTCCTCCGGAGCCGATGATGTTCAAGAAATATCATCTATCATGAAAGCGCCTTTTGAGAAAAAGGGGGACCAAACCGAGTAACACAATAGATGCGTCTACTTGATTCTTCTCGGTTGGTTTTGCCTTTTACAAACTACTCCGTCTTCGGATCACGAAAACAGCTATCCCAATAATCACGACTACTATTGTGGTTCCGACAAGAATGAGGATCCCACCAGCCCCTGCAAGTGGGTTCGGTGGTGGTGTAGCCAAGGACTCATCGATGAGCCACTGAGTGACCTTTTTCAAAAGGTCCCATTCAGAGTCGGGGTCATCCAGATAGTCATAGAGCGTGGTTCCATCGCGGTCACTGCCTTCCTCGAACTCAGGGTGAGGCCCGCAGAGGAAGGCGGTTCCATAGTCATAAGTGACAACGAACATTGCCGCTTCGTCGTTTTGGGTATATGACATAATGGGAATGATGCTCGTTTCTTCTGTGGGACTGAAATAGGCTGAACTCCAGTAGAGTACTTCATATGATTCGGGCTCATCCGATAGATCCGGACCCGTGGAGGCTTGATTCACAACCATTTCCTCTAGGTGCGTGCCCCCGGACATTCCTGGAATATCATTACTCCAATATCCATGAGCTAAATTTAGATAGTCGGTTCCAAACATAGCACCCCCACAATACCCAACATACGAACCACCATTCGCAACAAATTGTCGGATAAGCTCAATTCCATCAAGACCAACGGTTGCGGCAAAACCCCCAGGTGAACCTCCTGGAAAGGCTACAAGGTCAAGGGAGTTCAATGTTCCATTGTAAATACTCTCACTGTCAATCCAAATAACGTTGGAGCTCATCCATGCGAGCCAGTGATACAAGGCAATGGCACAGTCATCATGAGCGCCGACATCATTGTAAACCCCCACTTGAATGTCTGACAGATCCGTTTGAGCTTGCACCAACATCCCATCAGGAGTTGTGGGCAAAAGTGTACTGACGAGGGTGAGACTTAGAATGAAATAGAACACTCCTCGAGCAATTGTCTTTGTAGAAAGGTGTTCAAACATTTTCAATAGTTTCCTTTGCAGATTCGTTTTTTCAAGAGTCATTTTGTGTTAATGAATTCTGATGAAGTTTGCATTGATTCACTTCACAAATATTCTCCTGAGCTGGTCGGTTCAGAATTTCTTTGAAACCTCGATGAACTTTGTATTTTTGCGAACAATAAAGTGCGGAAACTGGAAATCAACAAAAGGACTTGTTATTGAATAACCAATGCAATGTTTTGGAGAACCCTTAGGTGGGTGTTCGCCGTCTCATGAAGAAAAGTCCTACTCCGCCGACGACGACAACCACTACAACCACAACTCCGATGATAATGATTCGCCCAGAGAATGGGTTTGGTGTAGGACCGTCAGTGAAATCAACAAGCCATTGTGAAATAATTAACAACAGATTCCATTCAGAATCAGGGTCATCTAATTCATCTTCATAATCCGTTCCATCTCGTGGATTCCCCTCTTCGTTTTCAGGATGAGGGCTAGAAAGGAAGACAGTACCATCACCATATTCGAATGTTACCATACAAGGAAGGTCATTTTCGTCATATCTAGCAATCACGTTGACATCATTCATACTGGGAGCATCAAAATAGCTTCCTGTCCACACAAGAGCTGAATAAGAATCGGACTCTGCAGATAAGTCGGGACCAGTCGATTCCTTGTTGATGTTAATTGTCACGAGATTCTTACCAGATGGAAGCTCTTGCAGGCTCCCTTGGAGCTTGACATCGAATAATTCAAAAAAGTCCCATTCGAAATACGTGCCTCCTGTGATACAAAAGAAGGCACCACCTGCTGCGATGTAATCTCGAATAATATCATAACAAATCGATGTCATCTCGTCTCTTAGGGTGTAAGGTGATATCGCCGGCATAACCAGCATATCATAAACTGTGAGATCTCCATTTACTACCGCATCGGGGGATAACTCGGTCACAATTGCTCCCATCCACACAAACATGTGGATCAAGGCTGTTCTACTAGCCAAATTACCCGTAGAATGTCCGCCACCATACACGGCCACGTTTACACCAGCAAGATTCGAGGTTTGACGTCCTGAAAGAATTCCTGGGTTCGAAGGAGTAAATGCGAGTACGACTACCAACAGGGCAAATATGCTAAAAGTGATTATTCGGGTTTGGGTTAGCTTCGAACGTATTTTCTTCATTACAATTAAAACCTCAAGCCTTTTTCACATACCGCTGAGAGAAATATACATGGAAATCGGGAGGTTTGAAGTTAGACAAAAATAAATCAAAATTCGACCTTTCTGAGAACGAATTGGTTCAGAAAAATACGAACCTAACTTTTCAAACCGAAGAGAGTATAAGGCACAGACCCGTAAAATACTACGTCAGTTTTGGGAGGCGAAGCGATGCAAACAATCATAGATGTTTGGGAACGGGTTCGTCAAATGAACACCCCCTGGTCCCCAGAAGAAATTGCCCAAGTTAACGACCAATCCGTCCGACTCGCCCTCTTTGATGGTGAGTTTCCCATGCATAAGCATTCTGCAGCAGACGAACTCTTCTTCGTTCTTAAAGGCAGAATCACCATTCGCGTGAAAGGGCAACCGGCAATCACTCTCTCAGAAGGTAATATGACAGTAATCCCACGCGGAGTTGAACACTCCCCGAAAAGTCTGGAACCCTCATATGTTCTTATGTTTGAACCTCAAGCTCTAAACTCTAGAGGCGACTAAATTATTCACGTCTTCTCTAGAATAGGATAAGGGGTGACATCCTCTCCTCCCGGGAAGGGAGGGACTGCGGACTGTTTCTTCGGGTTACGCTCGTCGCCGAGGCCCGTTTAGCCCAAAACTTACCAGGTTCTCACGCTGCTCCGCCCCACACCTGCCCCTTCTTCAGGGGAATTTCTTGCATATACCGGCGGGGGCTTCATGCACGGAGATGCAGCCCTGCCACATAATCACTGGGGCAATAGGGATCCAGTCGGGCATACCTAGATCTAGCACAAAAGAGCCTTTAAACTCCGCAATCCATCCCCCACCTGAAGGAAGAGAATTTCTCGCCGACAAGGTTAAAATAGCTGATTTATTCTAAGGCATCGAAATCGAACAATCGTAGGGCGAATCATTCCTTGTCAGACTTTGAGTGGAAATATTTAGGTCCCATTTTTGACGCACACACGCACATCTGGAATACCTCATTTCTCGATAAAACGCTAGAAGAATTGAACCAACTTGGCATCAAAGCACAATTGGTCATCGCTCATCTCAAAGAGACTCGCGATATCGCAGACCAATTACCGGGTCAATTCGTTTTTGCCAAATACCTATCCACTCGGGATATTGTAGCCTTCAGAATCAATGGTGTCGTTCACGAAATCAAGAAAATGCGAGACGAAGGCTTTACTCTCGCAAAGATGTGGGTTGCTCCAGGCTGGCGTAATTATATGCAAAATCTTACCAGTGCCTTTTCCATCACGGATCCAAGGTTAGCGCCCATTTTCTCAACGTTGGAAGCAGAGGGTTACCCTCTCTTATTTCATGTTGCAGACCCTGACACCTACTATGCTACAACCTATGCAAAGTCTGCAATCTATGGTACAAAAGAAGAGCACCTAAACCAACTCGAGAAGCTCATCGAAAAGTACTCGGATCTAACCTTCCAACTCGCTCATTTTGGGGCTCAACCCGAAATTCATCGTCTCCCCCATCTCGGTAAATGGTTTGATCAGTATCCCAACATTGTTGTAGATACCGCTTCCTCTAGATGGATGGCCCGGGAGCTCAGTAAGGACCCGAAGAAAGCACGCCAGTTCCTCATCCGCTATTCCAAACGCATTCTCTTCGGAACCGATGCCACCCTCAATAAGCCTCCTGAAGAACAGAATCTAAAGCAGAGCAATGCTAATCAACTTTCACCCTACAATCGTCGATTCCTGGCTCAACGTATCCTCTGGGAAACCAAAGACCGAAAGGTTCCCCTTCCCTTTCCTGATCCCGACACAGAAGCCCATGGCGGTACCTTCATCAACGGATTGAATCTTCCCAAGCGAGTTCTTGCTGACCTCTACTGGCGGAACGCCCAACGCTTATATGGTCATTGAACTGACAGTCAACAATTCCCCCATTCAATGCTTTATCCAAGAAAGCACAGAACAATATGACGGAGGCTCTCCGTGTTGCCTAATTCTAAGAATAAACTCTTCCAGCACCTACTCAAAGAGGCCGAACAGCCATTTTCGGGATGGGATTTCTCCTACCTTAGTCATGCTGGACGATGGCAATCAGAACCCCTCCCCTGGAGTTACGCCAGCACTCTCTGGCCATATCTCAGGGATGCTAGTTCGCTACTCGATATGGGAACTGGTGGAGGTGAATTTCTTTCTCTTTTAGCGCCCCTCCCAGCACACACCTGCGCCACCGAAGGTCATCCTCCTAATTTTCCTCTTGCTCAGCAACGTCTTGAACCCTTAGGTGTTAGAGTCTTCAAAATCACTGACGAAACAAACCTCCCTTTCAAAGACGCTGAATTCGACCTTATCATTAATCGTCATGAATCCTACGATCCCATCGAAGTTTACCGCATCCTCCAACATGATGGCTACTTCATCACGCAACAAGTAGGTGACCAAAACGATATCGAGATCAACACCCTCTTTGGCACAACTCCTGACATTGGGGCTCAACCCTGGACTGCAAAATCAGCCGCGGAAGAACTCCAAGGTGTCGGATTTGACATCATCAAAGTGGATGAAGCCTTCCCTAAGTCACGGTTCTATGATGTTGGTGCTATCATCTATTTCCTCAAAGCGATACCTTGGGTTATTCCTGGTTTCTCAGTTGCCCAATATCAGGATCTTCTCTACCAACTACATGAAAGAATCCAGTCTGAAGGCTATCTAGAAATCCAAGAACACCGATTTCTAATAGTTAGCCAAAAACCGGGTTCATAGGAAAATTCCTTGGATTATTATCCGCTAGAAAAATTCTTTTGTTGTACCTAAATCTCTTTTCGGCAAACAAAGTACCCTAGCCCCACCACAATCATCGCACAACCTGCAACCTGACATGTAACGATAAATAACTCAAGGTTTGGCAGATAGAAGCCAATACCCATAATAATGAGAGCAAAAGGGAAGAGAACACCGACAGCTGCACCTGCAAACGTTACGATCCCCATGATCCAGTCCATTTTATCCTCATAGCGGCGGTCGGCAACCAAGATAAACCACTTTCCATTCCGTGCGGTTCATAAGTGTGCTTTTACTGTTTCGTTCCCGGCTAGTAAGCGTATTAATCCAGATATTCGTTTAAACGAAACGTGAAAGAAAAAAAGGTGGGACTAGAAGCTGGTCCCTTAAGAAGATCAGGGATTAATATTCTTCAGTTACGATTCGGTTCCTTCTCTTATGTATCTCTAGATGATTTCTGGTTCTGGTGATTTCGGTTTACTCCTTGCAATAATAATACAAAAAATACCACCGATTATTGCCAAAATCGCTCCCACCCATGCAATGAAACCAGAAGTTACAAAAAGCCCTATAGAAAAAATGATTGCGAGTATTCCACCCGCCATTAGATTCTTCCATAATGCTACAATTGCGGAAATTAGAATTAAAGTACCGAGAGATATGTTAGCAACGGTGTATATTAACATCAGCTGCATGGACAAGAGCATGAGTGGAGCATATTCGGGTGGCATCATTGGTATCATTTGTAACATCATGAAATAACCCCAAATGGAAAGTCCTTGAGATGCAATGACAATTATTCCACCGATAAGTGTCAGAACCCAACTTGCTGTGCGTAGTGGTGTTGATTCAGTATTAACACTCAACCCATTCACCTCACTCAAACATTACCTCTGACATGTCTTAAATCTTCTTTCTTCTCCTGTGAGGTTCTTGTGGCCTAGATATATGGGCGAGAACCCCACTACGAAATGAAGCATTGTGGCAGATCAGTTTGTGACGAAAGGTAGTGGGATACAAGTATGCTACTATTTTTGTCGCAATATTGCTGGTAGCAGCATTTTTTGTAAGTTTTAAGGTTTAATGGTTTTCAGTGAGTATTGAGTATATGAGATCATCTTGTAATGAGGGTGGAGGTACGCTCTACATTTCGAAGGGCGCGAATTCGTTCAACAAGAACGTAGAGAGCTTCCATTGACTCAGATTCAACTGATGCAA
>JGI2171J19970_10000420_pt1 | contig 22374 bp, 24 predicted proteins | sample DeeMarSWOR324_28_FD_19970 | JGI IMG/M metagenome (IMG submission 19970) | reverse complement strand
ACTGGAGAAGACTCTGGGTATGGCGGAGGCATACGGGTTTTGCTAATCCATGAATCAGCGGCTGGATCATAAACGTACACATAAGACCAGTCCATAACGTAAATTTTCCCGTTTACCACGTGAACTTGGAATTTCATTGCGTCGTCTGGCATGGGCGTTTTGGTTTCCCACGTGTCGGTGACCGTATCGTACACCTCGTTGACCCCAGACGTAACATACGAATAGAACACACCATACATTTCATCAACGGCGGAGCCAACAGCTCCTCCTATGCAGTAAATCTTGTTTTGGTAAGCAGCTATGGCGAAATAATCTCTTGGGGTAGGCATAGACGCTTTGGTGGTCCAAGTGTCCGTTGCTGGGTCGTACTGCTCGTTTGTTCCTACGAAGCTACCGCGATAACAGTCTGGGGGGTACTGTCCACTTGCGACGGTGCCTCCGATAGCGTAGATTTTGCCATTCACTGCCGCAACGCCTAAGCCAGCTCTTGCTTGATGCATTGGCGCTTTCGCTGCCCAAGTGTCTTCAACTAAAGTAGCAGAGGAAGACGCGGGCTTAGCCATTAGGCATGACGTTGTTAGGAAGACGAGAACAAGCAGCAACGCGGCGCTTTTGCTCATGCTTATCCCAGTTATACTGAGGCTGTTTCTGTGATTAAAGGGTTTTTGTAAAGGTTTCTTGACAAAACAAGCCTGAAACGCCCGTTTTTTAGTCAAGATTTCTTGACTAAGTCTTCTAAACGCTTAATACGACCCAAAAACACCGCACCTAACAGCAGAAGTTAAACCTACAATTGATTCTATATATAGAGGGGGTATAAGACAAAAACAGCACTAGAGCAAGCAAAGATTAAATGAATAAAGAAAGGAAGAAACTCTGAGGTATCTCTTGAGAGAAAACACGCGTACGCAACGGATAAATCGAAAATTGCGAAGCGGAAACTTACTCGATTACCTGAATTGCACCTTCAGGACACTGGGCTTCGCATGCGCGGCAGACCAGACACTCGTCAACATTAACTGGGACGGATTTGCCGTCTTTGATCTCGTAGACGCCTACTGGACAAGTGTTAGCGCAAGTTTCGCATCCGGTGCACCTGTTATTATCGACTACTATTTTTACCATGTTTTATACCTCTCGTAAGTTTGATTCAAACTTCCTCAGTGGAATAAAAGTGTTTAGGTCAGTTAGTGAATTTCTTCACGTAATCTTAAGAGAATTCCTTTGATTGTTGTCTCAGCTTTCTCTTTCCGCCGCTGATAATCCGCAAGTGACTTCTTGTACGCCTCTAACGGAAGTTCACCTCTGCTGTGGCGAACTTCAATAGTTCTAATGTTTGTTGCAACTTCAACGAGCTCAGTTTCTGCAATATCAAGCTGCCGAACCAAATCCGCATAAATGCCGCCTGCACTACGGAAAATAGTCTTCAATTCAGCTATGTTCTTGGACAGGGTATCTAAGCGAATTTCCAATGTCCTCCGTTGCACTTTATATCGACGCCTTGGAATCTTGCCTTTATGCGCTCTTGCTTCAAGAAACTTCAATTCTGAGGCTATTCTATTTTTCTCTTCGTACGCCTCGTTAAAGGCTCTGACTTGATCTGGGCTAAGACCTATGGAGGCTTTTGGCGCTGCAACTCGCCGCGGTGCTGCAGCTTTAGGTCTTCTCCAAACAGCTACAATTACGGTTCCAACAGCCGCTAAAGTCCACATCCACAAAGTAGGTCGGAAAGACAGCCACAGAGGGTTATAATCGTACGTAATCTGCAAAACGCCTTCGGAAGGAACCGCATAATCTACGTTGCTGACGCCTTTTCTGCTGATTGACAGCGATTCCTGAAAGATTTCTCTGATTAAACTTAAGGAAGGATATAGTGATGAAAGTTGCGGCTCCAGAAACCTTGCCCCTTCGGGAGGAACAAACGTGACGGTAGCCTCGTCAACGTAGTAATTAAGAGCGGAGAAAAGATCAAAATTCAGAGTAAAGCGTGTGGTCTGCCCAGAAGATGCACCGGGCAAAGTGTAATCAGCCGAAAATAGCGTTGATGCACCGCTGTTTAGAGACGAAGCTAAAGTGACGTTAACAAAACGCGTGTTGCCGCTACTAGTTATAACGTCGGCTGTCAAGTTTCTGCCAAATTCGTCTCTTGCAACAACGTTCGAAGCGTCAAGAGGCAAACCTATTTTAAGAGAACCAACGCTGGCTGTTGAGTTATTTGTAATGCGGTAACTGTCGGAGACGGCTATATTGCCTATGGGGCTTATTGCAACCTGGCGATCTAGTTTGTTTATTTTGATTATTTGAAGGCTGCCAGCACTCAGGGAAAAAGTGGCCATCGCTGGGGAATAAGTGAAAGCAGGCAAGTTGTCTCTAATAAAATTAGTTGTTTGAGCTACGCCATCATCTTTTGTGATAGTTATGTTTTGGACATCCTCAGGAAGAATGAGCGTGGCATGGCAGGTGATAGCGTCTTTCACGAGACTGGGGTAAGCTGGAAAATCGAGGCTGAACCCATTGGAATTTTGACTGACAAGGCTATTAGAAAGAATGAATACCATAGTAAAAACTTGAGGTGCTCCTTGTGGAAAGGTTATTTTTGCGCCGTAAAAACCGCTTCGGTCTCCTAATTGCACGCCAAGGCTTACTGGAAAAACGTTGCTGTCGTCGTACGCTACGCCTTTGAGAACGTAGGAACCGTACTTGTGCGGGAACCCGATTAGGAAACTACCCGTTAATTGCCCAGTTACGTGCATTGTATCGCGAATAACCACGTGCCCAGAGTACATGACCTCAACTTGATGGTCAACGCGTTGTATAGTATAGCTGTCATCCTGAGCCAAAACCGTTTGTGAATTAAGCGAAAATGGCAGAAGAACAGCCAATGAAAAAACCATAAGCACGATTATGGCGGTGGTTCTCTTCACTTGAATTCACCAAGGTTAGGTTTCTCTATGTTATTAACAGCTTATTTATTTACTTTTAGAAAAAGCTGTGCCATGGGGGCATTTGGTTTTTGGCTGGTGGAATGCCGTTAAGGCGGTTGCGTGTTCTCTGTTGTGCTCGGAAAAGACTATACCCCCTTATATAAAGCACGAATTGCAGCTTTTTTAGCTGTGAAAAACGCCATCGTGCCGCTACCGAAGGCAGCGCTCACCCAAGGAAATTGAAGGGATTAAAACTTAATCCCACACACATGGTGCATATGTGCGCATGCGCAGATTTACTATTTGTTATTTCTTTCGACGCCAAACAAGAACCGTTTGCACCAAAACCCAGGCAAAATAGCCGTAAAGAACAATTGTCTGCAAAAAAGCTACGTATGAGGCAAGCGGGTCTACAAGAATCAAAGTTGAAACACCAAACAAAACCAAACCTACGATTGCTGAATAGTTAGGGTAATCCTTATTCAATATGACAGCTACTGAATAAAGAAGAGTAGCTAATACAAAGAGTGAAAAGAAGATTAACGTCGTAAGAATGTGAGTCTCCAATTGAGTGTCAATTGGGGATATGGCGACTCCTATTAGGAAAGGGAAGGATATCAGACCGAGTGTAGATCCTAGCATACTCAAGATCTTTTCAAGTTTTGATTTAGTAAAAAGAGAACGTATAATCAGCCAAAACGGAATGAGAGTAACAGCGACAATTATTACTGCTATGGAAAAAAGTGCTGATGATATTGAGTTTGGTTCTCCATTTTTGGCTATTACAGCTCCCAGATCGCTAAAATAATATCCTAGGTAGTCAAAACCTCCTGGGTAAAGTAATGCTGCTGTAAATGTCAAAAGAAAGAACAGCCCTATACCAAGAACAATTACTACACATGCAAGTTGACCAATACCCCTGATTTCCAACCCTCCCACATCCTTGAAGTTCTTTACCTTCAGTTTTTATGACTTGTGGTAACTGTTTGGGTTTGGGGATTAAAATTTAATCCAAACAAGCACTATCCGGGGTTATGGGATTATAATCAAAATGATGCCAAGAACAAGCATTATGAGCCATATTGCAAGAGCCGGTTTGACGAACTTAGATTGAAAGGAACCCTTAGATAAACCCAAACCAACGGCAAGAGGAATGAAGTCTAGCAAAATGATCAAAATTCCAACAATTGCGAACTGCCACATTTTATATTTCTCCCAACCAAAGTAAAACCAAAGCATTTCTTAAAAGCCTTTGTAAACCGAAAAAAAACCGACATCATCCAAAAAAACCTTAGCAGAGTCCGCCTTGTTTGAAATAGTAGTTCTCTTCTTTCTTGGAACCGAAGCTTCTCACGCCTTCTTTCTTCAGCTGCTTTCTAAGCTGTTCAGCGTATTCCTTGGTCAATTCGCCCCTCTTCTCCAAATACTNGATTATCGCCTCCGCCTGNGCTTCTGTATCGCAACGCCGTATGAAATCAATAACAGTGGGATCATAATTGCGAAATTTGTCAGAAAGCGACTTTTCAGCTACATCNGAATCTGTTCTCACAGCGCCTATCGCTACTTTGCTTTCTCCGCCTTCGAGTTCCCCTGATAAATGCGGAAACATTTTTTTAAATANTTTTTTGTCGGTCTCCACGATTGCAACCTTCAAGCGTAGCTATGCTATAGGTACGTATGGAAGTGCACACTTAAGTGCCTTTTTCCAAATAAAACGCTAAAACAACATTCGCAGCCTCAACTGAATCATGTGGCAACGGTAAAAAGTTATAGGGGGATAAATTTTTGCGCGGGATTTTCTTCAAGCAGTCTTTCTAGCTCTTGAATGTTAAGACCTTTGAGTTCATCTCCGAAAATCTCGCATTTTCTCTTGCGACCTGCTTCCTCGGAGCTTCGAACGACAATTTCAGCTATTTGTTTGCCTGAAGTCTCAGCGTATATGTGAAAGGAGGCTTCTGGTTTTCCCTTTTTGGTTGCCGTAGTCCACTCGGTTTTAGAAATTTTTATGCCGTTCTTTTTGAGAATACTCGGGATTTCGTCGGGTGCATCATGATACAAGGCTATGTCGATGTCGCTTCCTTGGCGAATAGTCCCACGCCAAACACTCCCGATTAAAAGGGGACCGTACGTCTTGAGAGGTTTCATTATTTTCAAGGCTTCTTTGCGCATTTGGATCAACCGTTCTTTTCTAGCTGGCCCTTCAAGCGCTTCAGCGATTTTGTCAAGTTCTAGGGCAACTTCAAGGTTTGTCGGGAGAAAGTGAACACCTAGAGTTTTTGCAGCCTTTAATTTGGCTTGTTTATATTCCTTTTCAGCTCCAAAATATAGCATTGCAGCTGCTTCCCTTGCGATTTTGCGCCTTACATCAGAATCAACGTTCAAAGCTTCACCATGCGACGCCCAAATCAGCGTTTAAGTACCTTTTCGTACAGTTCCACTGTTTTTTCAGCGATTTTATTCCATGTGAATTCGTTTAGAACCCTTTTTCTACCGTTCTTTCCCAGCCATTTCCGTTTGTCAGAGTTTTCCAGCGCGCTTATTATGCCCCATGCAATGTCTGAAGGATTATTTGGATCTATGTGGTAGCCGCATTGTTCTTCACCGCGGCAGATAACTATTTCTCGCATTCCACTGACGCCTGTAGCGCCCACCACAACGGGTTTTTCCATGCTCATTGCTTCAAGGGCAACTATGCCGAAGGGTTCATAGTGGCTTGGAAAAACTGCGATGTCGCAAGCAGCATAGTGTAGGATGCGTTCTTCTTCGGGAATGAAGTCGAAACAAAATTTCACGTAGTCATTTAGCCTCATGGTTCTGGTCAAATTTGTCAGATATTCTTGTAGGTCGCCTACGCCCACTATGACCAACTTTGCCTTGGGAATCTTGGACAAAACATGTGGCATCGCCATAATCAACTTGTCAACGCCTTTGACGCCTACAAGTCTTCCCAGAAAGAGAATCATGGAGTCGTCATCTTTAAGACCGTAAAGCGCCCTGATTTTCCGCACTTGTTCCGCAGACACGTTTGCAGGATCATATTTTTGCGGGTCAACTCCATTATAGCTGACGTGGATTTTGTTCCGTGGGAACCCCAGCTGCATTAACTCATCCTTCATGGCGTACGACACTGTAATAATCATGTCGGCCATATTGGCTCCGCGCAATTCGATGTTGCTTACTACGCTTGAGCCGTTTCCCAAGGTTCTTCCCTTCTCGGTTGAGTGAACATGAAAGGCTAGCGGCAGACCGCTTTCTTTCTTCACGGTAACTCCACCTATTACTGAAAGCCAATCATGAGCAACCACAACATCGTATTTCATGCCTTCTTTTCTGATGAGTTCATTGATAAGCTTTGACGCCGCAAGGTAATTGTAAACGAGGAGATTGCCGAACAAGTGTATTCCTCTGCCCCACTTTTTGATGTCTTCCGCGATTACGTCAGGCAGCGAGTCGGAAACATCGATGTGTAATGGACGGTGAATTTCTATCCCGCGCCAAATTTCTCTTCTTGGAAGGGTACCGCCATCATCATTCATAGTGAAAACAGTTACATCGTGATCCATGAGGACAAATTTGCGCGTTATTTCAGCAGCGTAGGTTCCCAATCCGCCGACAATTTTAGGCGGATACTCGTAAACAAGCACAGCAATTTTCATTCTTGGTGCTCACCATTTTCCAGTGTAGCATACGAAACCTTCGTACTAAAGCTTTGCTTATTTCAGTTCAGTAATCCGCTGGGAAACGTTGATTAGCTTGTGTGTACATATAACCAACAGGTGGAGTGTAACGAATGAGTTTATCACCAACTAAATATGAAATACTGAAAACCATGTTGCTGCTCGGCAAACCTGAAAGAGCAGCCCACATAGCGAAGGAAGCTGGGAAAGAATTTCCTTCCGTTATGATGCACATCATCGGGCTTACTCGCATGGGATACGCTACTTCACCTGAAAAAGGACAGTATACCATAACGGAAAAAGGCAAAAAAGCCCTTGGCTTACCCGAAATCAACAGCGAAAACGCCAGAACAATATTAGCGGACATGTCGCAAGGTAAATCATTTCACTTTTACGCGAGCATGGGAAAACCGTTAAGCCTCAATGCGCATAGCCTTCAGGATTTTCGTGATAAGATTCTGAAGGTTAATATGGATTCCATAGATTTTCACATGAGCCGGGGAGATTTTGAAGCTTGGTTTGCAGGACTCGGAGATGTGGAGCTTGCGAAAAAAACAGCGCTGTTAAAAGAAAAGAAAATGGTTGGAGAGGAGTTGCGCGGAAGACTGCACGAGATTATTGAGAATCGGTGCATAGAATTAGCTAGCGTGGCTGAGCATACGGTTTCGCCTGAGTGATTCGGCTATTACTTCAGAGGGGTTTGAAGCGGTGTCCGAGCTTTCCCAGAACTTGCTTTATCGTCGTGTACTCCATATCTTCGGCGCTTAAACGCGCTGGTTGGAATTCGCCCATGTTCCGCAGCGTGCAGGCGTTGTGTACGGCTTCACGCCTCGCCAAAGCAAAAGCAGGGTCATCGAACAAGTCAGCAATCATGGGTTTTCCTTCATCGTCGCATGAAATTTGACCGTTTGCTACTTGAAAGCCTAGGGCAACGATTCTTGGCGGGCCGTCAAAGGCTGTGCATTTTGACGCTTTTAGTCCCACTGGCATAATTGGACCCCAATGGCTTCCTCGCATCCATCCTTGTACGAAGTAGCTGTGCATGAAAGGCGCCAAGATTTCGCCTACGGCTGGAAGACCGTGTTGTCCTCTGGCAATCATGACGGGGTCATCTTTTCCCACGTATTTTCCAGCTATCAACGAGAGCTTACTTACGCTGCTTGCGGCGCAGATCAGGTTGTCACTCGCCCTCCAGACGCGAGAGACGACATAACGTCCAACAGTTCCGATTAGAGCCAGCAACTCGTACATTTCTTCGGGGCATTTGAGGATTATAGATTTGTTTTCTTTCGTGTCTATTACTTCGAATTTGAAGCCGCAAATCATGTTTGGGTCAATAACGAGGCCAGCAGTGTTCATTGGGTCGGCGAACATGCGGAAGATAGGGTAGTTAAATGAGCCAGCAGAGGTTTTGTCAGCCGCGAAAACTACGATTGGATCAGAGGCTCGTTCCTCTATCTCTATTTCCGCAACACCAGGACCCATTCCGCGGACATTTCCGCTGAACGCGGTCTTCAAAAGGTCTTGACCTGCAGCGTAGAGCTTCAGCTGTGAAGCTTTATTTGCACATTCTTTGAATGTGTCCCAAGCGAGCTTGTGAATTTCTTGGTTCTGTTCTCCTTTTTCATGCACCATGAGCAGTTCAAGGTCGTCGCCAGCGTTGAAAACGTAAAAGTTGTTTATGACGTCTTTTTCTACTGCTTTTTTGAGGTTTTTTTCCGCGACATTAAATAGAGGTTTGGGAACAATATAGTGTCCAGCTAAAGAGCCGACATCACACTTGATTATGGAGATCGTGACTTTGTTTGGCAACACACAACCCCTAGTTAAAGCTTGGGCGAATTGCATTTAAGTTTTTTCAGATGTTCAGGAAAAAAAGCTTGTAGAAAATATGAAATAATAAGAGCTGCATAGTCAAGTGCAGGAGTGTGATGGCGCTGAGCGAGGTCAGAGTGGTTTCGGTGAAAATTCCTGAAGAAGTTTATCAAGAGATGGTCTTGCGCATTCCAGAAGGAGACAGAAGCAACTTTATCCGAGAAGCCATAATGGAAAAACTTCAAAAAACACCCAAGCCAGATAAACTTCTTGAACTGGAAAAAAGAATGGAGAAAATTGAGCAGCAACTTGGAGAAGTCAGAAAGTACCTTGCAGACTTGGAGCTGCTCACGTACCAGCATGGGAAGATAAACCCGCACACCTTCTGCATTGACGAAATAGACCATAAAATAGTGGATTACCTTTTGCATTACAAGGGTGCGACCACGCCGGAACTGGCAGAGTACGTGAAGACAAACAGGTGGCTGGTCCTGAATAGGCTGCGGAAGATGCAGAGGAACTCGAAAAAGCAGTTCGGCAAAGCCATAATAGAGTATTACGCGGGAGAGAAATCTGGAAAGAAAAAAGCTTGGTGGATAAACGAAGAATTAATCCAGGAATAGCAGCGTTTAGCTTAAGTTTTAAGGTTTAATTACTCTGTTGGAAGGGCCCGTAGCCCAGTACGGATTAAGGCGTCGGCCTCCGGGCGCATAGGCGGAAGAAAGCCGAAGAACAGGGGTTCAAATCCCCTCGGGCCCGCCACCACGCGGATAACCAGACCATTAGGGTAATTGAACCATTTGAGCGACCTCTTTTGCCCAGCTGCGTATTGCGTTCAAGTCTCTTGTGTCGTAGAGTCCAGGTTCTGTTTGTGGTACGCCAGCCGCTTCTAGTTGCGGCTTAATCGCCTCCATAAATTTTCCAAACAACCAAGGCACCTTGTTGAAGTTGTAGACGCCTCCAAACAAGCCCAAAGCGATGGGTTGAAGGTTGTATTTGGCGGCTTTTTCTTCCAGATACTTTGTTCTGGCGTTTTCGATTGACTTAACTTTGTCTACTTTATCATCTAATGGTTCTGTGCTACCGCAGCAGACAAAAAGCGCAACTTTCTTTTTTGCCAGTTCTTTCTGGAACTTTTTCAGAAACTTCTCGGGGTCACCCGTCCACTTGTTTATTTGGATTCCACTGCCGACTATGACAAGCTCGTACTCGGTTATGTCCTTCACCTTGTCTTTTTTGAGGTTAACTACTTTAACATCTAATCCTTCTTGCCGGAGTTGTTCTGCAATATCCTCTGAGGTGCTGGCTGCTGCTCCGTACCGTGTGCCATAAACAATTAATGCTTTAGTCATGAGTCAAGACCTCCCTATTTCGTGTTTCGCTGCTGGGCTTAATACGTTTTCCGATAATCTCTGTCAAAGTAACGACAGCCAACTATGCAGACTGCAGGTTCTGGATAAATTTCAAAACGATCTTCGGCTGGTTCAAAGCCGTCTTCAGCGTTTTCCAAGGGCTCTTGAAGTAATTGAGTAAGGATAGCCTCTTGTATCTCTTGACGGCCATTGCAGCTATTTCTCTTACCTCAATCGGCGCAAAATCTTCGGTTCTTATAATTGGCATCCCCCAAGTTTGTCTCACCTCGGCGAAAGCTCGGGATGTCAAATTCTCTTGAATATACCCCTTCTCCTTACATTCTTTGTACAGNCGGGTTCCCAACGACGGCGTGGCAACATGAAGAAGCATNCCAACGTCAAAATCCCTCTTAAGCCTAAGCGCGAACTCAACAGTCTTCAACATATGTTCCTTCTTTTCACCAGGAAAACCNATAACNTAAAACGCCGCTGTTTTAAGCCCTATATCCTTGCACATTTNAGCAACTTTCACTACGGCCTTCAAATTTAANTTCTTACCGATAATGTTATCTAAGACGTNTTGGTCCCCAGATTCGATGCCGAAGAAGACGCTTTGGCACCCTGACTTTTTCATTTTCTTTAATANGCTNAGAGTCAAGAAGTCAGCTCTTATCCCNTTNGGTGTTTCCCAACTGAATTTGATNCCTTTTTCAATTATTTTATCGCAAATAGCCTCAAACCGTTTTAGGTCAAATGTTAGATTGTCATCCTCAAAGAATATNGTCTTAACGCCGTACTTGTTTACCACATATTCTATGTGGTTTATAACGTAGTTTACTGAGTGTGCTCTAAACATTTTCCCCATGTGCAGGTGAACCGAGCAGAAGCTGCAGTTAAAAGGACAGCCCCTGCTGGTTATCATGGATATCGCCCTATCTTTAAAGCTGCGATATTCTATCTTTTTGGGGTTAAGGTATTGCTCCATGTCCACTAAATGGTATGCAGGATAAGGGAGTTCATCCAAGTTTTTTATGAATGGTCTTGGCGAGTTTTGCGTTATTGCGCCGTTCTTTCGGTAGACAATCCCTTGCACATCGCTTATCTTTTTAGTTCCCTCGAAGAACTTGGCAATATCAAGCATGGTGTATTCCCCTTCACCAATTACGGCAATGTCAATGTTCTTTGCCTCTTCCATGAATTCTACTGGCACTGCAGGGACATGCGGACCGCCTACAACTGTTAAAATGCTTGGGTCTACATCTTTTACAATGTTACCAACTCTGATCGCATGCTCCACTTGACAGGTAAAGGGGTTCGCTATGCCCACGATGCCTGGTTTTCTCCTTCGGATTTCCTCTTTTATTCCTTCATAAGGCATACCAACGATTATTGTGTCTCCAATTTTCCGGAATGCAGAACCTGTCATAAACGCGTCTAAAATTTCCACTTTGTGTCCTGCTTTATCAAGCACCGCTCCTATGTACATCAGACCTAAGGGAAGATTGCCCGCTGGCGGATCTGAGCCGGGATAAAATGTCTGCGGTGGATTGATGAGAAGCACTTTCATCGTTTTTACCATTAGGTATAAGTGGCATTTTTGAAATATTTAAACTAGTTTATAAATTGGAGATGTTGTAAGAAGCTGATAATTTATGAGAGAAAAAGTGATTGTTGCATGGAGCGGTGGCAAAGACAGCGCTCTCGCTCTTTACGAAATTCTGAAATCTGACAGTTACGAGGTACTTGAACTGCTGACGACGGTTACGAAAGATTATGACAGAATCAGCATTCATGGAGTGCGGCGTGTTTTGCTTGAGCAACAAGCGAAAGCTCTGCGTATCCCACTTGAGGAAATGTTTATCATGAAAGGCGCTTCTGACGCGGAGTACGAGGGCGAACTGCTGAAAACGCTCAAGAGGCACCGAGATAACGGCGTCCTCTCTGTGGTTTTTGGAGACATTTTTCTAGAAGACGTGAGAAAATACCGCGAGCAGATTTTGGCGAAGGCTGGGATGAATGGAATTTTTCCGTTGTGGAAAAAAGGCACGAAGGAACTTGCTCTAAAGTTCATAAACCGCGGCTTCAAGGCGATAATCACGTCGGTTGACTCGAATGTTCTTGGAAAAGATTTTGCGGGAAGAGAGTACGATGAAAAGTTCTTGTCGGATCTGCCTGCTAACGTGGACTCATGCGGCGAAAACGGCGAGTTCCACTCGTTCGTTTACGATGGTCCAATATTTTGCGAGAGGATAGGTTTCAAAAAGGGAGAGATAGTGCTGCGGGACAACCGCTTTTACTATTGCGATTTGTTACTCACATAGCCACAAAAAAGGAACTGAGACTCGAAACAAAATTGGATGGTAGACTGGCTTTATTGGAGTTGCCTAGTCCACGTTACTGGGGTTTTTCGAGTTAAGCACTGCTCTTCTTGCGTTTTCTCAGGATGACCGCTGCCACAGTGACAGCTGCGATTGCGGCGACCGCTCCAAGNACCAACCAGAGAGAGGTGGCGCCAATGCCTTCTTCCTCGCTGGTTTGCATAGAATCCAATATGACTTTGATTTCGCCTATGTCTGTCTTGATTGTGGCGATGTCATCTTGAATTTCGATTATCGTTCCGTTCAGGTCTCCCAGTGTTGTGCTTATGGTCGCGGTGTCTCCTTGAATAGCCGTCACTTTCGCCTGAATGTTATTAATGCTCGTTTCTATTGTGCCGATGTCAGTTTGGATAGTTGCTACATATCCGTTTAGCTCAACAAGTTTGGCATTTATTTGGTTCAAGGTAACTTGTATTTGGCCCACATTGGTTTCGATGATTGCTATTGAGCCTTGAATTTTCGTTAAGGTAGCATTTAACGAGCTTAGGTTTGTTTGGAATGTGCCTATGGTAGTGTTGATCGTCATAACGTCTTCATGGATTGTCAGTATTAATCCTTCCAAGTCACCAATTATAGTGCTTATGTACGTGGTATTTCCTTGGATGTTCGTGATGTTAAGCTGAATATCGTTCACGGTTGTTTTTATAATGCCGATGTCAGTTTGGATAGTTACCACATTTCCGTTTAACTCAACGAGTACGCTGTTAATCTCATTCAGGTTGACCTGTATTTGACCTATGTTAGTTTCGATTGTGACGATGTCGCCTTGAATTGAAGTTATTTCAAACATAATAACGTCGATGTCGGTCTTGATGATTCCTATGTCCGTCTGAATTGTAACTACGTTTTCTTCAATGTTGACTATCGCTGCGTTTATGTTCTCCAGAGACACCTGAATCGTGCCAACATCAGTTTTGATAATTGCTACATTGTTACGAATCTCGGTCAGCCATGCATTCCAGCCTGTCAGAGTCTGGCTTAACAAGAAAGATTTCAGGGCAGTTCCTTTAACAGTGCAGCAGCGTGCGTTGACAACCAACGCGTACGTGCCAGCGGAGGCATCACATGGGATGGTGTAGGGTATCCTGTAGAGCCCTGTAGCAACACATTCAACTAAACTGGTTAGGTTAGCATACAGTGTTCCATCATAATACAGCTCGGCTGTTAATGTCGCGTTCGTGGGAGCGCCCGATTGAGAAACTAGGACATAGAAATCAGCAATTTCTCCATTAAAGTGTATTGAACCTACATCTGCCTCAACGTCCAGTGGCTCCGAAGGAACAGGTACACACGCTTGACTGATTGAAACGAAAGTTGTTAATTGAAATAGTAATACCGCACATACTAGAACAGAAATGAATGCCCGTGTTTTTTTGACTTTTAGTATTTCCATTAAGGTCTTCTCCTTTCTCAATCAAAGTGTTTTTTTGCACACTTAACCTATGCTTCTGGTTCAAGAATATGTATATAAGAATAATATTTCGTTGCGAATAACTTTTAGTTATACGCGGGAAGTCACGTGGGCGAAATGGAAGCCTCCCAAAAGTAAAACGCAAGCAAGTTCAGCTTTTAATCCAGACCTTAACGTTCACGTGGTCGCTTGCAAAAAGTTCATATAATTTATTTTCACAAGTCCTAGCTGGTGATTTAGTGCCGAAAATACTTGTACTCTATTATAGTCGAAGTGGAAACACGGAGAAAATGGCTAAAGCCGTGGCTGAAGGAGCCAAAAACGCTGGCAACATGGAAGTAGAGCTGAACTACCATATTGAAGCTGAAGAACTGGACAAGTTCGACGCCATAGTTTTGGGAGCGCCAACGTACCATCACGACACGCCAATTGACATGAAGAAGCTCTTTGAAGAAGCAGCAGTGAAGGACGTAAACCTAAAGGGAAAGGTAGGCGCAGCCTTCGGTTCTTACGGCTGGAGCGGCGAAGCGCCAAAATTGCTGCTCGAAATCATAAAAAACAGGTTTGAAATGCAAGTAATCGAACCGCCATTGCTGGCGAAATACGTGCCCGATGAAAAAATGCTTGGTATGTGCCGAGATTTGGGAAAACGTGTTTCCGAAACCCTTATGCAGCAAGCTTAACATGTTTTATGAGAGGAGGAGAAAACGTGAGCTCAAACAAGGAACTAGTTGAATTCATGAAACGTCAGATAATTATCGAAAAAGAAATTGTGGACTCGCTGAACAAAGGCATAGCGGACATTAAGAACCCGCCAGTAAAAGGCGTTCTGAAGGGAATATCATTAGACTCTGTAAAACACGCCGAACTCTACTCCGCAGCCGTTACGCTCTTGACTAAGGTTTCCACGGCATTGAAACAGGAAAATCTTGACGAGCAAAGGGCACTGGTTGAGAAGCACATTCAGATGGAAGCGGAACTCATCAAAAAACTGGAAAAAATTATGCCTACCATCGAAAACAGTAAGGTCCAGTTTCTTTTGAACTCGATTTTGACTGATGAGCGAAGACATCACGCGTTGCTAAAGACTGTGTTGGAAATAATTGTTCACGGAGAGACCATAACAGAAGCAGACTGGTGGGAAATGCTATGGGAAAACGTGCCGTTCCACGGAGCCCCAGGCGGATAAACAAGTAACCTTTTCCGACTGCTGCTGACTCAATGCTTCCAGATAAGGTGAAGCAGAAATAAGCTATTGCGGTCTATTTTCAGTAAGGAAGGGGTTGTTTTTTGGGACACCATGCTCATCACATGCAGATGTTTAAGAGAAAATTCTGGATTTCCCTCGCGCTGACAATTCCCATTTTGTTGCTTTCTGAAACCATCCAAACATGGTTAGGTCTTGCATGGTTAAAGGTGCCTTTCCAACAGGAAATTCTGCTAATTCTGTCCGCGATAATCTACGTCTACGGTGGACTCCCCTTCTTGCAGGGCATGATTGCAGAAGTCAGAAACAGACAGCCTGGAATGATGACTCTTATAGGCACCGCGATTTCAGTGGCGTTTTTCTATTCAGCAGCAACTGTCGTCCTCATAACGGGCATGGATTTCTTCTGGGAACTCGCCACGCTAATAGACGTTATGCTTCTGGGGCACTGGATTGAGGCGAAAAGCGTTCTCGGCGCTTCACGGGCGCTTGAAGAACTTGTTAGGATTATGCCAACAACCGCCCACCTCGTGAAGGATGGCGAAGTAACGGAAGTGCCTGTGTCCCAGCTAAACGCGGGTGATTTAGTGCTGGTTCGCCCAGGCGAGAAAATCCCTTCCGACGGAGTTGTCGAGGAAGGCGAATCCTTCGTCAACGAAGCGTTGCTAACAGGCGAGTCAAAACCCGTACATAAAGAGGAAGAGGGCAAAGTGATAGGCGGCGCCATCAACGGCGAAGGCGTGTTGAGAATTCGAATAGAAAAAACAGGTGAAGAAACGTATCTGGCGCAGGTGATAAAACTTGTAAAAACCGCCCAAGAAAGTAAGTCAAGGACGCAGGATTTGGCAAACAGAGCCGCGGCACTGCTGTTCTACGCTGCCCTAGGTTCGGGAATAATAACCTTCGCGGTCTGGTCCATAGTAGCTGCAGAATTGGCTCTTGCCAGAACTGTAACCGTCCTCGTGATTGCTTGTCCTCATGCCCTCGGGTTGGCTATCCCGTTGGTTGTGGCGCTTTCCACTTCTATAACCGCGAAAAGCGGCATCCTCATCAGGGACAGAAAAGCCTTCGAAATGATCAAGGACGTGGACGCTGTGGTCTTTGACAAAACGGGCACGTTAACGGAAGGAAAATTCGGCGTCAGCGATGTTGTAGCTTACATCCCCGAAGCGAAACTCCTTGCGCTTACTGCAAGCGTTGAACTCAACTCGGAACACATCATAGCAAAGGCGATAGTGGGTTACGCTAACGAAAAAGGCGTGAAAATTCCCAACTCTAAAGACTTCAAGGCGTTACCTGGCAAAGGCGCCTATGGAAAAGTCACACGCAACGAAGTCTACGTTGGAAGCCCAGGACTGCTCGAAGAAATGAAAATCGAAGCCAACGATGAGAAGATCAAGTCTCTGCAAGAACAGGGCAAAACCGTGGTTTTCACAGCAGTTGACGGAAAACTCGCAGGTGCCTTCGCGCTTGCTGACAAGGTAAGGAAAGAATCAAAAGAAGCCATGGCGAAACTGAAAGCGCTAGGCTTGAAAGTTTACATGTTGACGGGCGATTCTGAAGAAGTTGCCAAGTGGGTCGCAAAAGAACTAGGCATAGATGAGTATTTCGCGCAGGTTTTGCCAGACCAGAAGGCCGAGAAAATTAAGGCGCTGAAAGAGAAAGGCTACAAGGTGGCAATGGTCGGCGACGGGATAAACGATGCCCCTGCTTTGGTTACAGCGGATGTGGGTGTTGCCATAGGCGCGGGAACAGACGTAGCCATCGAAAGCGCAGACATAATCCTCGTCAAAAATGACCCGCGAGATGTGCCGAAAGTAATGGATATTTCACAGAAAACGTACTCTAAGATGGCTCAAAATCTTTGGTGGGCAGCAGGCTACAACATTATCGCTATACCCTTAGCCGCTGGCGTCCTGTACAATTTTGGCATACTCTTGCCTCCCGCGGTTGGAGCACTAATCATGTCCTTGAGCACGGTGATTGTTGCGCTTAACAGCCAAACTCTGAGGAAATATGAACCAGAAGGCGTGGAATTCAAGGAAGAAGCGCGTGTCACGGTGAAGGACCCAGTTTGTGGCATGGAGATTGAACCAGCAGCGGCTTATGGCAAAACGGCGTACGCGGGCAGAACATTCTACTTCTGCTCGAAACACTGTGAAGAAGAATTCAAGAAAAACCCTGAGAAATATGTTTCAAAATTAGGAAAAAAGCCTGCAGAGCATGAGCATAGCCATTAGCAACTTCCATTTTTTCGGCGAAAGCCTTGAGGTGCTAATCTAAGATTTCTCGCCGTTAACGATTTGTTCCGAAAAGTTCCAAGTTTCCTCGACTAAGTTTTGAAGTTCCTGAAGTATCGACGCCAACTTTTCGCCTTTATTGGTTAAGCTGTAGGCTTTCGGAGTTTTTCTTGTGAATACTAGTTTTTTTCCTTTAAGCCCTCTCAGGTACTTGTAGGTTCTTCTCAGGGAGATTTCTGTTTTTTCGGCAAGTTTTTTGGCGGAAATTCCTTCTTCAGAAATGTTGTCATAAACTTTTCTTTCGGTTGAGGAAAAGGTTTCCTTGTTCGGATCCCGTTTCGACTTGAAGAAGAACACGTAATCTCTTTCTTCAGGGGTTTCTATCAACTCGGCTGTTTTCAGTCGTTTCAGAATGCGCGATGCAATTTTTGTGGAAATAAAAGTTTCCACCTCTTGAAAGGTCTTAGGTCCAGTCAGTAACGCGCTGAGAAGAGTCTCTTCGTAACATTCGGAATGGGCGGGTAAAACGTTAATGAACTCGGGAAAACTTTCAAGCAATTCGGTGAGTCTGCCCCCGAACATTGTTGCATGATATTGGTTTTGAGCTTCAGCAGCGAGCCCAACTTCAATCAATGGATGCAAGTACTCTTCATTGATGGTGTCTTGACTGTGAGAGTGACCTACTTTTTTAAGTTCCTGCTGGAGTTGGCTCACAGAATAGCGGCCGTTCACTATTGCACTTAAAATATGTAGCCGTGTTTCATTTTTCAAGACGTTGAAGAGGTCTTTTATAAAATTTGGATTGTCCATGGTTTCGCGCAATTGTCTAAGCTCGTTTTTCAGCTTCCAAACATTACAGCGCGTTATGCATTTAAGAGGAGTTAACGGCGCACAATTTCTGCACTCATCGTCCAAAGTCCGGAGCGTTTCTGCCAGATCACGATTTCTCTCCGCGCTTCTGGATGTAAACACGATATCTCCCATTATCATCCCCCTATTCGACGGGTGTCCTGACGGGTAAAGGAGTGAGAGATTGGGTGCGAAAAAGATCTTTGAGAGATAGCCCCGTCATGACACACGTCATAAAACATATGACACACGTCATATTTATATACATTTCTAACAGAAATAGAAGAATTGGTGAAAGATTGCTGCTGCCATGTGAAGTAGGAGTTAAAACAGTTTTACCCGCCATAAGAGCGGTAATGGCGAGAGCCATCGTGGAAAAACACGGAATGAAAGAAAAACAAGCTGCAGAAATTCTCGGCTTATCTCAATCCGCAATAAGCAGATACACAACAAAAGACAGAGGAAACATCATAACAATCGAAGATGTACCAGAAGTGCAAACACTCATAGACCAAATGATAAACTTGCTCTTGCGCCAAGAATCACGCCAAACGATAGAACTACTGGAGCTTTTCTGCAAAACCTGCAAAATAATCCGAGAAAAAGGGTTAATGTGCCAGCCCTGTCAAAAAAAGACGCCGCAACCAACGGCAGAAACATGCGCTTTTTGCCGTTCCACCTAATCTAAAGAAGATTGAAAACTTATTAAAAACGAAGCCCAAAATGATTTCCGAGGCTAAAAGAGCTGTCGCCATACGATGAGAAAAACGTCTTGGACATAATAGAAAAGGTAAGCAAAAGCGTGGTCAACATAAGCACCATAAAACTCGTTCACAACATATTTTATCAGGCAGTGCCAGTTGCAGGAATGGGTTCAGGCACCATAATAGACGCCGCCAAAGGCCTAGTCCTCACCAACAACCACGTGGTGGGGGGAGCAGAAAAAATCAACGTAACCCTCTGGAACAACCAAGTACTGGAAGGCGCAATAGTAGGATCATGTACCATACACGACATAGCAGTTGTAAAAGTAAAGGGCGAAAACCTTCAAGCCGCGGAACTCGGAGACTCAGACAAGCTCAGAGTAGGCCAAAGCGTCTACGCCATAGGAAACCCCTTCGGCTTAGCAGGAGGACCAACGGTGACCTCAGGAGTAATTAGCGCAATCAACAGAACCATAGAGTCACAAAGAGGCCTTATAGAAAATCTCGTCCAAACAGACGCGGCCATAAACCCAGGAAACAGCGGCGGCCCACTTGTGGACCTCGAAGGCAAGGTCATTGCAATAAACACTGCCATCATACCTTTTGCCCAAGGCATAGGCTTTGCAATACCCATCAACTCGGCGAAAACGTGCACCAACGGAATAGTAACCGAAGGAATAGCCAGAAGACCGTGGCTGGGCATAATAGGCTTAAGCATAACTGAGGAGATAGCGCGATATTATGGTTTGCCAGCAAATCGAGGGGTCCTTGTGACAAAAGTGGCTGAGAGGAGCCCTGCAGAAGAGGCTGGAATTGCCGATGAAGACATTATTCTAGAAATAGATAACTTAGAAACCCGCCGGATTGAAGACTTGGTTAAGGAAATACATAAAAGAAAAGTCGGAGACATAGTCAGAATCTTCGCCTTACGCAACGGCAGAGAACACTTCTTTGAGCTAAAACTGAGCGAAGCACCATAATTTTTGGATCTTATCGTCTAAGAGGAAGAGAGCGGTTGAGCCGAAACGAAATTAAAGAAATTCTGACAAAATACAAAACCGTTGCCGTAGTAGGATTATCCAGAGAGCCTGACAAAGACAGCCACAGAGTAAGCGCCTACTTGAAAAAACATGGTTTCCACATCATACCCGTAAACCCTTTTGCAGATGAGGCGCTCGGCGAAAAAAGCTACAAGAGCCTTCTTGACATTCCACCTGAAATTCAGAAAACCATAGATGTAGTTGACATTTTCAGACCCTCAAAGGATGTACCGCCCATAGTGGAGCAAGCCGTTAAACTCAAGGAGATGCATGGAAAGCCGCATGTGGTCTGGATGCAGTCAGGAATAGTCAATGAGCAAGCGGCAGAGGTGGCGAAAAAGGCTGGATTAACCGTGGTAATGGACAAGTGCATGATGATTGAACACAGCCGCTTTTTCTAGATTGAAGAGCAGCATTTTTTCTATGCTATGCCGCCTAAGAGTAGCGACGCAACAGTTGCAATGATGACTATGGCGATGGTCTCAAAGAACGTTATTTTCCAATTCACCCGAGTCCTTTTTGAGCGGTAACGAACCAGAAAGACACCCACAATAACGGCAACCACACTTAAAGACAGGATCATGTCGAGGGGACTGGGTAAAACGATGTAGGTTATTATGGGTATGCTGCCAGCTAGGAAGGTAGTGGTGCCGCAGACTATCGCCGCGTAAAGATTGGCTCGGTGTATCTCTTTATTCAATAAAATGAAAAGTTTTTTTATTAGCAATAGGGATTTGTCTCGCTCCTTCTTGTCTGGAATGTCACTTAAGCTGTAATTCATCAAGTTTTGCAGGGTCATTATGTCCGCCAAATCCTCTGTTATGCCACCTAAGAGAAAACTGGAAAAATTGGTTATGGCAACTGCACTCAACGTCAAGAAAGCAGCGAAAATTGCCAGCTGAGTAGTCAACGCAGCTATAAAGGCAGATAAAATTACCACCAGTCCAGTTATTGAACCGTCAACTAGCCCAGCCACGATCTCCATGATGGGTTCCTTCTTTAGGAGAAGACTTTTCCATTCCTTGCCCAGTTTGAGCCCTTGTTCGGTTAATTGCACGGTTCCATTGTTATCTACTATGAGCTCTTCAGAGGCCATTTCCTTCAAGGCTTTCTCAAGTTCACTCATTTCGATGCAGGTAAAACTCGTACAGACTCTGTCAAGTCGACGCTTAAGGGTAGATTTCCGCATTCGTTTACCTTTACTGAGGTTTAACAAGATAATTACTCTTATAACGTCGGGCAATTCTTGGATTTCAAAGGCCACTCAATAATTCACCGTTGAACACTACACATCCCTTTTCCAAACTAATAACTGTTATGCACTTTCAAACTTTATTGCATGTTTAAAGTGAACAGTTTGCTGTATAAACGCAAAGCTTGGAAAGGACATAAACTAAAATCGAAGAAGGAAAAAGAGCGTCGGCAACGTGCTTAGTTGAAAGAAAAAGCAGACGGACAAAACTTATTCAGCACGCATGCATCGCACTTGGGTTTCTTTGCACTGCATACGCGTCTGCCGTGGAAAATCAGCAGGTCGGTTATCCTCATCCACTTGTCTTTTGGAACTATGCTCATTAAGTCTTTTTCAATTTTGTCTGGGTCAGCATTCCCGGATAATCCTAGCCTCTGAGCAAGTCTGCGGACGTGGGTGTCCACTGCTACTCCTTCAACGACGCCAAATGCGTTGGTCAAAACGATGTTGGCTGTTTTCCGCGCCACACCTGGGAGCTCCATTAGTTCTTCCATTGTCTTTGGGACCTTCGAGTGATACTTCTCGACAAGAATTTGGCTTGTTTTCTTTATGTTTTTGGCTTTATTTCTGTAGAAGCCTGTGGATTTTATGTTCTGCTCCAGTTCTTTTAAATCCGCGTTGGCATAGTCCTCTGCCTTCGTGTATTTTTTGAACAAAGTCTTCGTTACCATGTTGACCCTCTCGTCAGTGCACTGGGCAGAAAGAATTGTGGCTACTAGCAACTCCAGTGGATTAGTATAATGCAAAGCGATTTTTGCGTCTGAATGCTCCCTTTCGAGCATCTCCATAACTTTCAGCACCCGAGCCTTAGGTTCAAGATATATTTCAGGCTTCTTCACGATTACAGCCTCCACGTATACGGTTCTTTCTTTCTACAAAAACTTTTACTATTAAGGGCGCCAACCTTAACCTGAGGTGACGTTTATGGGCATGAAACTTCGGGTCGACGGTAAAGAAATACCGTTTAACGAGTTTGTGGAAAAGATGTTGAGCGGCACGATAGTTGGCGCTGTGTCTTCTCTGAAGGGAATAAAAGAGGACTGGAAAAAAATCGAAATAGAAATTCTGGCAGAGAGCTGAAGATCTTGAGTTATAGCTCTAGATTAGTAGCGCGCGAATTATGGCATGAGGGTTAAAATAGAATTGTTGCAAATAGCCGCAAAGTTTGCACAGAGTGGAGTAAGATAACTTGCCAGTTAGGCATATAGGATTCTTAATGTAGTCTTGGTTTCTAAGTTTCTTCAATAGGCACACGCTTCTTGAGAATAAATCCCGATCAGAGAGTGAGCAAATTAATCTAAGGCGTTTTCTCTAGCCCTCAAATCTAAAATAAGAAGAGACGTAATTAATATAGACAGGGAAGCGTTTACATCAAGAATGTAGGGCGCAGTGGCAATTGAATGAAACCGGAAATTTTGGCTGAGCCGCCTCTTATTGGCAGAGAGAGAGAACTTGGGGAACTCATGCGAAGTCTTGATTCAACCTTCGAAGGAAATGGAACCACCGTATTTATTTCAGGCGAAGC
>JGI2171J19970_10000418_pt1 | contig 22400 bp, 18 predicted proteins | sample DeeMarSWOR324_28_FD_19970 | JGI IMG/M metagenome (IMG submission 19970) | reverse complement strand
GAATCGGAATTTCTCGTTCGACTTGCATGTGTTAGGCACGCCGCCAGCGTTCGTTCTGAGCCAGGATCAAACTCTCCAATTAAACTGGACCCCACAAATCGGCAGTTTCCGTATTCAATTTTCAAAGAGCGATATTAACGCATTATTGATTATATCAATTATCTCCCCTTTGTCAAGGGAAATTTTCCCCTCGTTCCCTTGGGGTTTTTATACCTTCTATAAATTATCCTCCGGTTCTTGTCAATACTCTTTCTTTTTCCCTATAGTTCTGCCCTCGCCGATTTCCATTCTTAACGAACCCTCACCCGATGGAATCTCTTCTTTCCAGCTCTTAGGATTATCTCTCCCTTTTCAAAATACTCCATTTTCAACGGTTCGTCGAAACATTCTACGCCCTTTCCGTCTATATACGCTCCCCCTTGTTGAATTAGCCTTCTCGCTTCGGCGCCAGATCGGCAGAGCCCCGTCTCCTTGAAAATCTCAAAGGCGACAATCCCCCTCTCCAATCGTTCCCTGTCTATGATCGTCGTCGGAATCACTTCCGTCACTTCGGCTGAATCCCCTCGAGGAATGTTGCTCGACGGAAACAGGTGGGCAGGAATATTCACTCCTCCGAATAGCGCCACGGACGACTTCCAAGCGCATTGGGCTTCCTCCATGCCGTGATTTATCCTTGTTGCTTCAAAGGCCAAAACGTGCTTGGCCATATTGAGATCGGCGTTCTCCAACGATCGGACGCTCCGTATCTCTCCCATGGGCAGAAAGGTAAAGAACGATAGAAAGCGCTCGACGTCACGGTCATCGGTGTTAACCCAATATTGGTAATACTCATACGGGGAAGTCATTGAAGCATCGAGCCAAATGCTTCCCTGTTCCGTCTTCCCCATCTTTTTCCCATCCGCCGTTTCGATAAGGGGAAAGGTTATGCCATGAGCTGCTTTGCCCTGGAGCCGTCGAATCAAATCTATTCCGGCCACAATATTGCCCCACTGATCGCTTCCCCCCATTTGGAGCACACAGTCAAAGTGCTTAAAGAGATGCCAGAAGTCATAGGCCTGCAAGAGTTGATAATTGAACTCGATAAAAGAGAGCCCCCTTTCTAAGCCCACTTTAATAGATTCGAAACTGAGCATTCGATTGACGCTGAAATGAACCCCGATATCTCGCAGAAATTCAATATAGTTCAACCTCGTTAACCAATCCGCATTGTTTAAGAGCAATGCATTCCCCTTGGAAAAATCCAAGAACTGGGAAAACTGTTTTCCCATGGCACGGAGGTTCTTCTCGATTTCCCCCTTGGTTAAAACCTTTCTCATCTCGATCTTGCCACTCGGATCCCCCACTAAGCCCGTGCCACCCCCGGCCAGAGCAATGGGCCTGTGGCCATTTCTCTGCATATGGGCTAGGGCCATAATGGGCACAAGGCTCCCCACATGGAGGCTGGGAGCCGTTGGATCGAATCCGATGTAGCAGGTGGTGGGCCGCAGCAAGGATTCCCTGATGGCTTTCTCGTCGGTCAGCTGTTCGATAAACCCACGTTCAGCCAATACGTCTAAAACATTCTTCAACGCCCAATCCTCTCATCATCCAAGGGTACCTTGAGCCTTCGAATTGACTCGCTCCTCCCATCGTGGGCGTTTATCTCAAGAATGACCCCCTGGAGCTCGATCTCTCGCGAGGCGACATCGAACTTTCTCGGCATTTGGGTCAAAAATCTCTCTATTGCAACCTCACGCTTTATTCCAATCACGGAACCTATCGGACCCGTCATTCCCACGTCCGTGATATATGCAGTCCCCCCCGGCAGAACCCGCTCGTCCGAAGTCTGAACGTGGGTATGGGTGCCTAAAACTGCGCTCGCTTTCCCATCCAAAAACCAACCGAGTGCCATCTTTTCAGATGTTGCCTCTGCATGAAAATCAACCACTGTACAATGGGCCTTCCTCTTGAGCTCCGTGAGCTCCTTCTCCGCCCTCGTGAAGGGACAATCCAGAGTCTTCATAAACACCCTTCCCTCTAAATTCAACACACCTATCTTCTCCCCTTTTCGGGTCGCGAAAATTCCACTTCCCCTTCCAGGCGCACCATCGGGATAATTCGCAGGCCTCAAAATCCTCTCCTCCACATCCAGGAATGGAATGATCTCCTTTTTGGCCCATATGTGGTTCCCCGACGTAATGACATCCACCCCCTTTTCCAGGATTTCCCTCGAAATTATCGGGGTAATGCCAATGCCTCCAGCCGCGTTTTCGCCATTGGCGATAGTAAAATCGATTCCCTCCCTTTCGATCAGACCTTCCAACAGGGTCAAAAGGGCCTTCCTGCCGGCCTTTCCAACGATATCACCGATGAACAAAATTCTCACCTCAAACCCTCTATGGGATTAATTCACAAGGCAATTACCGAGCATATTCTACAGCCCTGCTTTCTCGAATGACCGTAACCTTTATTTGACCGGGGTACGTTAGTTCGTCCTCGATTTTCTTAGCAATATCCTTAGAGAGAATAAACGCCTCTTCATCCGAGATCTTCTCATTTTGCACGATGACACGAATTTCCCTGCCGGCCTGGATCGCATAAGACTTATCAACCCCTGGAAAGGAATTAGCGATCCTTTCGAGATCCTCCAACCGCTTCACGTAGGTCTCCAACATCTCACGTCTGGCTCCAGGCCTTGCACCAGATAAGGCATCGGCCGCTTGAATCAAAATATCCATGAGCGTCTCAGCCGGCTCCTCGTCATGGTGAGATGCTATGGCGTGCACCACAACGCGGGGATTCCCCGTATTTCTTAGCCATATCCGCGCCAATTTCGGCGTGGGAGCCCTCGACTTCGTGATCGAGGGCTTTCCCAATATCGTGCAGTAATCCGGCCCTTTTGGCCTCTTTCACGTTGACCCCAAGTTCCGAAGCCATTATTCCCGCCAAGAAAGCCACCTCGAGGGAATGCTGGTAAACGTTCTGAGCAAAACTTGTCCTGAATTTTAGCCTTCCAATGAGCTTTATCAATTCAGGATGAATTCCGTGAACTCCGACATCGAATGTCGCCTGTTCCCCGGCTTCGCGAATAGTCGTATCCATTTCCCCTTCGACTTTCTGAACGATTTCCTCGATTCGAGCGGGATGAATTCGTCCATCGATAACAAGTCGCTCAAGAGCTATTTTGGCTATTTCCTTGCGAATGGGGTCGAAACCCGAGAGGATGACCGCCTCTGGGGTATCATCGATGATCAAATCAATGCCCGTTGCCGCCTCGAGAGCCCTAATATTCCTTCCCTCCCTCCCAATGATTCTCCCCTTCATCTCTTCGTTGGGGAGATTTACAACGGAGACGGTCTTTTCCGCTACATAATCGCCCGCATACCTTTGGATAGCCAGGCTTATAATCTCCTTCGCTTTCTTATCCGCGACCTCCCTGGTTTCTTCCTCGATCACCTTTATCCGTCTTGCCGCCTCGTGCTTCGCCTCAACCTCCATGGACTCTATGAGCATTCTTTTCGCCTCCTCGGATGAGATCTTGGCGATGCTTTCCAATTTGATGCGTTGTTTCTCAATCAACTCATCATACTCCTTCTGTCCTTCGGCAACCAATTTCTCCTTGTCAGAGACATCTTTTTCCCTCCGAGATATCTCCACTTCCTTAAAATCGATCAACTCCACCTTCTTGTCCAGGTTGGCCTCTTTTTGATGCAACCTCTTCTCCAGCATTTGGAGATCTTGGCGCCTTTCCACGGTCTCTTTTTCAAATTCGGCTTTGGCCTGGTAGAGCTTGTCCTTGGCTTGAAGTAAAGCCTCCTTTCCCAAGATCTCCGCTTTCTTCTCCGCTTCTTCAATAATCTTCTGAGCCGTGCTCTCCGCTGCCTTCAGCTTCGATTCCGCAAATCTTTTCCTGCCGAGAAAACCGATGAGGAGGCCCACAAAAGCTGAGATAGAAGAAATCACAATAAGTATATTGAGAGATATTTTCAAGAAAACACACCTCCTCCCTTCCAGTGATTAGATAGTGCACCTCATTGGCAAAATATGATGGTGGAATGAAGAGGTGAGCTNGGGGAAGAACGAAAGGGGTTAAACGCTATCTTCTCGTGGGTTAATCCAAAAGGGATATACCTTNTTTATCTCACTGAATGGGGTTTTAACAAAATCTCTCATCTTCTCTAAGGTTTCCCATGAATAGAGGGAGAACCCGATACGCACCCATTCTCAAATGTCTAACACCTCGAGGAGGCTTAAGAATTCTGAACCGGAGAATATCCTACTCATAACCTTTCCGAAACTCCTCAGCAAAGGTCTAAGGCATCCCTTCGGATCCACCTGTCGCACTCACCCCAGACTTACCCACACCACCGCATAGAGAATCAATATTGATCTTTTTAGCTCATCTCGCTATGGAAAAAAGGTTAATTCCCCCGCGTTGTGCCGTGTGGCCAGTCCATTTGAACCCGATCTCATCAGGTGGGCACCTTGTTATTGTTTTAGGCTTCCCTTCTATAAAGGGCTTGCTCACCACAATAAGTGAAGGTTCCCTTTCTTATGTTGTTAGCTCAACATCTTCTGACCATCACGAGCACTGCAGGGGAAATTATTCTCTAGAATCCCTTCACGAATCTCCTACTTTAGCTGACTATCAATGGTTTTTACAATTTCCTCAGATCGATGTTCAACCTCTTGGATAAGCTCTTCTCTCTTCTGCATCTCCTTGAAAAATTCGTCCGCAATATTGAGGGCAGCAAGTATGGCAACATTCAAAGTCGAAACCGTCTTCGTATTCCGGACAATTTCGCTCATCTTCTTATCTACATACCTCGCTATCTCCTGGATATACTCCGTTTCAGCATCTGTCTTAACGGTGTAATCATGTCCTAAGATATTAACTTCTACGAATCTCTCCACTTCATACCCTTCAGGCGCTAAAGACCTAAACCCTCGATGCGCTGAATGAGCCGTTCAATCCTCGCCTTGATCGAATCCTTTCTCTCATCGAGAGCCTTGAGCTTCTGGTTGAGTTCATCAATGCTTTTGTCCTTAAGCCGTAGCGTATCGGCTAACACCTCCTTCTCCTGCCTTAAGCGGCTATACCCTTGAAGAATTTCCCTCACCCGCTCTTCCAGTCGCCTAAAACATTCTTCCATTATCTCTATTTACTAATGATTTTATTGTCTTATTTCTATAATTTTAAAATCCGTTTTAAGAAATGTCAACCCCTTTCTTCTGCCCATCCCGAATAATTCCAAAGGTAGGCCTCGATAAATCGGTCGAGATCGCCATCCAAGACCCTCTCCACGTCCCCTGCCGTAAAGCCTGTCCTGTGGTCCTTTACCAGTCTATAGGGTTGCATAATATAGGATCTAATTTGACTCCCCCAGGCAATCTCCTTCTTCGTTTCATACACTTCTTTCATCTTTTCCGCCTTTTCCTGGAATTCCCTCTCATATAACCTCGATCTCAGTACTTTCATCGCCATGGCCTTATTCTTGTGCTGCGATCTCTCATTTTGACACTGCACAACAATACCCGTGGGAATATGGGTGATCCTTACAGCCGAATCCGTCTTATTGACGTGTTGCCCCCCGGCTCCGCTCGATCTAAAGGTATCAATTCGAAGGTCCGCCTCATCGATCTCAACCACAATTTCCTCTGAAATTTCAGGATATACGAAAACAGAGGCGAAAGAAGTGTGTCGCCTCTTGCCGGCATCAAAAGGGGATATCCTGACGAGACGATGGATTCCTGTCTCAGCCTTTAAGTATCCGTAGGCGTAATCACCGCTTATTGTAAGCGTCACGTTTTTTATCCCGGCCTCTTCTCCCGCCAGGATATCGATGATTTCGCTTTTGTAACTCCTCTTCTCAGTCCACCTCAGGTACATCCTCAGGAGCATCTCAGCCCAATCCTGGGCTTCGGTACCTCCTGCCCCTGCATTGATACTCACAATTGCGTTATCGGGGTCATGTTTCCCCCCCAACATCTCCCTCAATCCGATATCGCGGATCTGCTTTTCAATCTGATCCAATTTCTTCCGGACCGCCTCGACTTCCCTTTCATCCTCCTCTTCTTCAGCTAGTTGGAGCAAAATCCCCCCCTCCTCCAAATCCTTCTTTATCCCTTGCCATTGATTCACAACGTCTGAAAGGGCTGTCCTCTCCTTCAGCACAGCATGGGTGTCCCCGGTTCCTTCCCAAAATGCTGAATCCGCGATCTGCTTATCGATCTCTTCAATCCGCTTTGCCTTTGTATCCACGTCAAAGATGACCCCTGAGTTCCTCGGCTCTTCTGGTTAAGTCCGAAATTTTTTCCCTCAAATCGCCTTTCATCTCATTCACTCCTTGATGGCTTCGCAAAAAGTCCAACTTCTGCGTTGCGCTGCATCCTTCGTCACTGCAGCGTACTAGAAGTACGCCTCATTCCTCAGGATTTGCGCGCCTTGAATTTGGAGCTTTTTACTGTGCCATCCAATTAAGACTTTTTACGGAATCATCACTCCTTCTTGCCGGAAAAATACGTGCGATACCATGGAAGAGATTTCTTTAACCCTTTCCCAATGTCGAAACGGGGGGAATATCCCATCTTCTTCCTAGCCAGCCTGATATCGGCCAACGAATGTCTAATGTCCCCTTGCCTTGGACTGACATAGATTGGGCGCATCTCTTTGCCCAGCAAAATCACGAGCTCTCGGTATAATTGGTTTATCGTGATCCTCTTCCCCGTCGCGATATTGAATACGCCTCCTGCGATCCCTTTGGCATGGCACGCCTTCCAGTTGGCCTGAATACAATCCAACACATATGTGAAGTCCCTGGTCTGCTCTCCATCGCCGTATATCGTAGGGGATTCATCCCGTAATAAGCTCCCGACGAAACAAGGGATAACCGCTGCATAGGGCGAATAAGGATCTTGTTTCGGCCCATATACGTTGAAGTAGCGAAGGCAAACCGTTTCCAAGCCATAGATAGTAAAAAAGACCTTACAGTAGTTCTCTTGGACATGTTTTGTCACACCGTAGGGAGAGCCGGGGGCGGTATTCATCGTTTCAACTTTGGGCAATACTTCGCTCTCGCCATAAACCGACGAGGAACTCGCACAGATAAACCTCTTTACGCGTGCCTCCTTTGCCGCTATGAGGAGGTTCAATGTCCCATCCACATTGGTCCTGTTTGTGGCCACGGGATCCTCTATTGACCTCGGAACAGAGCAGACAGCGGCCTGATGCAAGACGAAATCAACTCCCTTGACCGCCTCCTGGCAGGTCTTTCGATCCCGAACATTCCCCTTGATCAAATCGATGTGCTCCACAAAGGGCTCGATATTCTCCATCTTCCCCGTGGAGAAGTTATCCAGGACCCTAACCCTTTCCCCCCGCTTCTGAAGGTATTGCACCAGATGAGACCCTATAAACCCAGCACCTCCGGTCACCAAGAACCCCGCCATCCCAGCCCCCCTCTATTCTCTCTTTCCTCCCAATACCTTCGCTACCTCCTCACCTATGTCGCCAGGGTTCTGAACAATTCTGACTCCGGCCTCCTCTAACGAGCGTATTTTCTCCACGGCCGTCCCCTTTCCCCCCGAAATGATCGCCCCCGCATGGCCCATCCTTCTGCCGGGAGGGGCCGTCCTTCCCGCAATGAAGGCAAAGACGGTCTTTGTCACATGTTCCCGAATATACTCAGCGGCCTCCTCCTCCGCCGTCCCCCCGATTTCACCTATGAGGATTACGGCCTCCGTATCGGAATCGTCCTCAAATAGCTCCAGCAAGTCAACAAAGGAAAGCCCGATGATTTGATCGCCTCCAATGCCCACACACGTGGATTGGCCTATTCCACGCCTCGTCAACTGATATACCGTTTCGTAGGTCAACGTACCGCTGCGGGAGATAACGCCGACGGTACCCTCCTTATGAATGTAGCCAGCCATCAGTCCCACCTTACATTTCCCCGGGGAGATAATCCCCGGGGTATTGGGACCAATGAGGTTAACCTCGCGCTTCCTCAAATAGTGGTAGACCGAGATCATGTCCAAGGTTGGTATCCCCTCGGTAAAACAGACGATCAATGATACTCCACTATCGGCAGCCTCCATGATCGCATCGGCAGCAAAAGCCGGGGGAACGAAAATCGCCGAAACATTAGCGCCTGTCGCACTAACCGCATCCCTCACCGTGTTGAAAACGGGAACTCCATCTACCTGCTGACCCCCCTTGCCAGGGGTCACCCCACTAACCACCTTTGTCCCATATTCAACCATCTGCCTCATGTGGAACATGCCCTCTCTGCCCGTAATTCCTTGAAGAAGAACCTTGGTGTTTGCATCAATGAGAATGCTCATCCATTCACCTCTCAATGACGTGTTGCCCAAAACCCATTTCGCTCAGAGTTTCGTGTCCGTGCTCGTTGTCCGTGTCCGTTATCAGTTATTTGTAATTTGGCATTTGATATTTGGATTTTCTGATTGAACCAATTCAACAAATTTAACCAATCAAACCAACCAACTAATTGACTTTACCATTTGTCATTCCCCTTTCGCCTCCAACCTCTGCCCTCCCTTCCCTTTCCGACTGCAACACTTCATGCTTGTTCGCTTCGGGGAACCCGGGCAACAACCTGTCACGCTGAGATCCTTTTCAGTGCCTCCACCACCTTCCCTGCCGCGTCCCTCAAGCCCTCTGCCACGATCAAATCCAGACGGGACTCCTCGAGTAACCTCATCCCCTCCTCCACGTTGGTCCCCTCCAGGCGAACGATGACCGGAATATTGAGCTTCACCTCCCGGGAAGCCTCGATCACCCCCTTGGCAATGACTTCACAGCGCATAATACCACCGAAGATGTTGACCAGAACCGCTCTAACGTTCTTGTCAGAGAGGAGGATCTTAAGACCATTTTTCACCGTCTCTACGGTAGCCGTTCCCCCTACATCGAGGAAATTGGCCGGCTCCGCCCCCGCCAGCTTTATGAGATCCATGGTAGCCATGGCCAACCCCGCCCCGTTCACCATACACCCTACCGATCCGTTCAGCTTGATATAGTTGAGGTTGTACCGCGAGGCCTCGACCTCCAGGGAATCCTCCTCATAAAGATCCCTCATCTCCGAAACGTCCCCATGACGATACAAGCCGCTGTCATCGAAGTTCATCTTGGCATCCAGGGCAACCAACTCTCCTCCGGCGGTGAGCACAAGGGGATTGATCTCCGCGAGGAGACAATCCCTCTGGCAAAAGGCACGATAGAGGCCGCTAAAAACGCGCCTGGCCTTCCCCGTCAGGGCCGGTTCTAACCCCAACCCAAAGGCCAACCTAGATACCTGAAAGGGGCGCAAACCCACCGATGGATCTACATGCTCCATGAGAACCTTCTCGGGGGTCTCCGCGGCAACCCTCTCAATCTCTATCCCTCCCTCGGCACTGGCCATCATAACGGGGCAAGCCCTCGCTCGATCAACCACTACCCCGAGGTAAAACTCCCTGTCAATTACCAACCCCTCCTCCACTAAGACTTTACGCACCTCCTTGCCCTGGGGGCCGGTCTGAGCGGTAACCAACCTCATGCCGATCATCTCCTCGGCAATAGCCTCAACCTCTTCCGCCGAACTTGCCCCCTTGATGCCACCTGCCTTCCCCCTTCCTCCCGCGTGGATTTGGGCCTTAACCATAATTTGTCCCTCGCCTATCCCTCGAGCAATCTTCACCGCTTCTTCGGGCGTTTGCGCAACACCGCCACGCGGCACGGGTATGTCGAACTGCTTGAAGATTTCCTTGGCCTGGTACTCGTGAATCTTCATGGGTACCCCCCTGTCGTTTTACCCATTTATATCAAAAACTTCCCCTCATCACAAGGACTTGTGGGTTAGTGCTGCAGCCGGAAAGGGAAAAAGGTTGGAGGTTGGAGGCGGAAGGCTGAGGGCAAAATATCAAATGCCAAATGTCAAAGTTCAAAGGGCGAAATCCCGGTAACGGCGGAAAAACGAGCTCTGAGCGCGAGTTAAACCTAATGGAACGATGGAATGTTGGAATATTGGGTGTCAAAAGCCGAGAAAGTGTAGGCGGACGCTCCTCCAACCTCTTTCAGGTTTTCTTACCGAATAGTCCCCACATAGTGGGCGGTCAACTGCCTTTCCCTAACCTCCGGATTGCTGTAGTCGGGAAGCAACATTGGGGCAACCCTTTCCGAGCCAATTCCCGCTTCCTCGACCTCCTTGTTATATTTTCTGACGTGCTCAAGGGATAGCTTTCCCTCCTTTGCCCTCTCTTTGGCGTATACGGCCGCATTTTTCCCGGCGATCCGACCGAAAACACAGACATCGAGGAGGGAGTTTCCCATCAGGCGGTTCTCACCGTGAACCCCTCCCGTTACCTCCCCTGCAACAAAGAGGCCCGGTACCGTTGTCTCGCATTCGGGAGTAAACTCGAGGCCCCCATTTTGATAGTGCAACGTCGGATAAACCAGCATGGGCTCCTTTGCAATATCGATCTCGTATCGACGAAACAGGATGTGCTTCCCCGGAAACTCCCGTCTCACGGTCCCCTCTCCCCTGAGCATATCGATCATCGGGGAATCCAGCCAGACCCCAACCTTGCCCGTGGGCGTTGGAATGCCCTTGCCGACCACCATACACTCCCTGATCAGGGAGGCAGCTTCGACATCCCTCGGCTCCCTCTCGTTTACGAATTGCTCCCCATCGATGTTCAACACGTTTGCACCGGCGCCCCGGAACTTCTCCGTGATCAGCAGGCCCTCGGCTTGCTCCGGGAAAACAGCCCCGGTAGGATGGTATTGTACCGTATGGAGGAAACGCAGCCTCACCCCTGCCCGGTACCCGAGTATCAAGCCGTCCCCCGTGGCCCCATAGTGATTCGTCGTCATAAATCCCTGAATGTGGAGCCGCCCCGATCCTCCCGTAGCCAGAACGACCGCTTTCGCCTTGACGTTGAAGTATTCCTCGGTCTCCATGTTGTAGAAAACGGCCCCGGCGCAGTGACCATGCTCGTTCAAGATCAGCTCTACCGCCGCGGAGAATTCCAAAACCCTGATGTCGTCGATACGGTTTCTGGCCTCATCCCTGAGGGTTCTCATGATTTCAGCCCCGGTGATGTCCGCGGCATAGTGCATCCTCTTCCGGGACGTCCCTCCTCCGTGCAACGTCATCAGCGTTCCGGCTTCCGATTTGGTGAACATCATCCCCATGGACTCCAGCCAGGCAATAACCCTCGGCGCCTCGGTGACCAGCGTGTACACCAACTCCGGGGGGTTCTTGAAATGTCCGCCCCCTACTACATCCAGGTAATGGTAATAGGGCGAATCCTTGCTCCCCTTGGTCGCCCCTTGGATACCTCCTTCTGCCATCATGGTATTGGCATCGCCATGCCTCAGCTTCGTCGCGATAATCACCTTCGCCCCTTGCTCCTGGGACAATAAGGCCGTAGCCGTGCCCGCCCCTCCCCCACCGATGACTAATACGTCCGTCTCGTAGCCGATCTCCGATAGATCGATGTTATCGGGGTCCACCCTGCTCCGTGCCTCCAGGAGGTCAACGATCTCAGGGGAGATGGCATATCCCTTGCTGGGACCGACCCTGATTTCCCGGCGGGAGTCCTCCTTATAATCCGGGTGAAACTTCAGCCTCTCCTCCCGTTCCCGTAAGGAAAGCATCGGCAATTCTTCACCCCTTTTCTTGCGCTCGACTCTAGCAGCCCTCGTTTCCTCCACTTTCCTGATCAATCTCTTCAACTCGGGTGGGTATCCTGCCATCTTTCTCCCTCTCTTACATACTTGTGATACCTGAATCCCCAACCGCTCAACATGAATCGGTATCATAGATACCGTGTATCTTTTGGGATCCAGTCCTCCTCGGCACCCTCCGGCTCAGGCTCCCTCTCGTTATAGAGTTTTTTGAGTTGATCCTCATCCGTCTTCATTAGTTCTTCAAGCATGGACTGATATTTCCCCTCATCGATCTGCTTGACCATCCCCTCGGTGTGCTCCGATTTGGGCGCGATGTACTTCCCGTAAAGACGCCGGGCTAAAATGGCAATGTGGTATTGCGCGATCTCGGCAGGGCATCTCGCCGCGCAGAGGCCACACATGACACAATCGAAGGAGAGCTGAGCGACCTTCGCCAAATCGCCTCGCATGGCCGCTGCCATGTAGTCCATCACCTCGATATCCATTGGACAGGATTTCGTACAGGTATTGCATTGAACGCACCGCATCACATCCGGGTAGAGCTTCACCAAGGCCTCCAAATCAGGCTTCAGTTTTTCGAGGTCATAGGTTGCCCTATTCGCCGGGAAAAAGGGGATCATCGTTAGGTACATATTGGGCTGTACAACGGTTTGACAGGCCAATCCCACCTCGATCTTGTGGCTCCCCGGAAACCGATAAACCGTGCCACACGCCCCACATATCCCTCCGCGGCACCCACACCCCCTGATTAACTGGTAACCAGCGTATTCAAATGCCTTCTGAATGGTTAATGATGCGGGAACTTCGTACCTCTTCCCCATAATAAAGATGGGAACATGGGGAACCTCTTGGCTCGGTTTCCCCCCATCCTTGGATGGGAAATCTTCCCTTGTCTTCTTACCCATCAATATTCCTCCTGTTGCCAATCCCTTGTGCCCAACACCAGAGGAACCCTCACCGATCAAAGCGCTCCCGATTCGGCCTGGAGTTCATCCTCCCGAAAGGTGGCGACAGGTGGCTCCTCATCCACGCTCCTCCCCGGGGTATAATCGAACATCCCCTGGACCTTCTGCCCAACAGCCCTAAACAACGTAGCAACCGGGAGGTCATTGGGACACGCACTGTCACAGAGCCCGCACCCAATGCAAGAAGTTACCATATGCGAGAGGCGAATCAGGTGAAATAGCAGCGTATCGGTTGGCATCCTCACGCCCCCCTTCCTATCCGCCCACCTTATAAGCTGATCGGCTTTGTGTTCGAGGGTGGGAGTCCTGAATACACACTCCTTACAGTAGCAGATGGGACAGGCCACCATACAATTGTGACATCGGATACATGTGGATAGGACATCCATCAAATCCTGGAGGCCCTTCGACTTGGATCGAAAGGCATCAAAGACCTCATCCCTCTTTTTGATCCGTTCCTCCGTAAGCCTTTCAATAACCTGATCCCTTGAAGCCGATCCCTCTTCATTGGTGGCCAAGACCCCCTTTTGGGCCAATTCACCGGCTAGATCGTCGCACACTTCGATGAAGAGCTCCCTTTGAGGGTCGTGGCCAAATAGGCCTATGATCATGTCCGCGTTTTCAGGGCTCGGATACTCGCAGATCTGACATGCAAGCCGCAGATCGTATCCATCATGAGGTTTGATCTTACCCTCCTTGGCCCCTTTCAATAAGCTCCCCGTAATGGAAACTCCCTCTCCACTTTCCCGGCTCATCTTGGCGTAGTCAGACGGTTCATAGGTTCCCAGGCAATCCACTCCGATGAGGATTAGTCGATCCATCTTCACCTGGAGGAACTTAACCAGCTCGATGACGGCCCGAATCTCGCACGATTTCAAGACGGCCCCCACCTTGCATCCCGGATCGGTGACGGTGAGATGCGAGATAAGCCGCGCCGACTGAACGGGCAGTGTAGGAGCCATGGGATTGATGTCAACCAGCGCCTCGGGATNCCGAATAAGCGTCTGACAATAGCCATCACCCGATGGCAGCTTTTTGGGGATCAACAGTGCGTCCACAACCCCCTTCTCCAGAAAATCGTGGAAGAGGACCCTGAGGGCCTCAACTGGATCGTTATTCTTGACCTTCAATACCGCGCCTTTGCTCATAGGGACCTCCGTTCCTTCTCTTCTCGGCCTCATGTTCAGGCTACCCACAGCTGCTTCATGGGATTGGGCCCGAGCTTCTTCAATTCCTCCACCATCTGAGCCACCGTAACCGCGAACAGCTTCCCCTCACTGGCGCTGATCCACCGGAGCCAAATCCGATCCTCGGAGAAGCCGACTTGATTGAGGATCTCCTTAAGGATGGCCATTCGCCTCCGCGCCTTATAGTTCCCAGTTTGATAATGGCAATCCCCTGGGTGACATCCTCCAAGGAGGACACCGTCGGCCCCATCGATAAGGGCCTTCAGGACGTAAATGGTATCCACGGCACCCGAGCACATCATGTGGATGACCCGGATGTTAGGCGGGTATTGCTGCCTGGTGGTTCCCGCCAAATCGGCTCCGGTGTATGTACACCAATGACACAGAAAAGCGATAATTCTCGGCTCGAAATCTTCCATAACACCTCCCTAAGTAACGGCTACATCAGCCATGGCCATCACCGTAGCCTTCTCGAAGTTACGCTGTTGAGACGCCCCATTACGACAGGCGACCACGCAGGAGCCACACCCCTGACACACGTCCTCCATGACCTCGGCCTTCCCGGTCTCCTCATTCATAATTCGTGCCCCGTAGGGGCAAACCGAAATACAAAGGCCACAGCCACAACACAATCGGTTGTTCACATACGCCACGTGGGCCACCTGCTCGATCGCGCTCATGGACAAGAGCACTCCTGCCCTCATTGACGCCGCTTGGGCCTGAGCGATGGAATCCTCAATGAAATTCGGGGAGTGACAGAGCCCACAGAGGAATTTCCCACGGTCCACGAAATCCAGTGGTGCCGATTTCGGATTGGCCTCCGTGAAGAATCCATCGGCGTTCACATCAATGCCAATGATCTCGGCGAGTCGCCGATTGTCGTTGGGCTCGATCCCGGTACTCAGGACCAGCAAATTCGCCGGAATCTCCACCTTTTCACCGATGGCCGGGTCAACCACCGAAACCCCGAGGTGGCTGTCCCGGGAAATCACCTGAGGCTTACGGTCCACATCATAGCGGATGAAGATTACCCCTTTATCCCGCGCCTGGTAGTAATAGTGCTCATAGAATCCATACGTCCGGACATCCCTGTACAGGATAAAAACATCCAAATCGGGCCGAATCTCCTTGAGCTTGAGCCCGTTCTTCACCGCATGACCGCAACAGATTCTGCTGCAGTAAGGGTGTTTCTCATCCCGGGAACCCACACACTGTATCATAACCACGCTGTTGAGGTCCTTTATCCTCTCATCCTTCGCGTGAATGAGGCCTTCCAGCTCCCGTTGTGTTACAACGCGGGGATCCTCACCGTAGAGATATTCGCGAGGGTTAATCTCCCTGCCCCCCGTGGCCATAACGATAATCCCATGCTCAAGGACCTCCTCTTGACCATCGGCGGTGATTACCGTCCGATAGTTTCCCACGTGTCCTTCAAGATGTTTCACCTCGGCTTTCCTGAAAACCCGAATCTTTGAGTTCCCTTTCACCCTCTCGATGAGTTCCCTCAAGAAAACCTGGGGATCGGATCCCTTGAGGGTATAGTAGGCATATCGGGCATTCCCCCCCAATTCATCCTCCCGCTCCACCAGGTCTACATCAAAGCCCTGCTGGGCCAAGTTCAGCGAAGCAATCAAACCAGCTATTCCCCCTCCAACAACGAGTCCTCTTCCCGAAAGCGGACTTGACTCCCTTTTTACGGGTTGAAGCCGTCTGGCCCTCTCTATGGCAACCTCCATAAGTACCTTTGCCTTATTGATAGCCTCCGAGGGGTTCTTTCCGTGGACGAATCCGCATCCCTCCCAAATGTTGGCGTACTCAATAAGATGTGGATTGAAGCCGATCCCCTTTGCCATCTCCTCAAAGTCGCGCTGGATCGTGCGAAGGGAAGGAGCGGCCACGACCAATCGATTCAACCCCTTTTCCCCTATGTGACGCTTCATCAGATCGAATCCGTCTGATAGTGATGGGGCCGAAATCTCCTCCACGAGCACCACATCCTTAAGCCTCCGAACATGGTCCATCAATTCCTCTGCCGCAAATGTATGTGCAAGGGGATGATTCCGAGACAGGAAGAAGGTCCCTATTTGTGGCGGCCCTTCTCCCAGGGCCCCTTCTTCAGGATACGGCTTAGCCTCCCGTCCCTTTTCCCTGACTTCCGCCAGGAGGGTGGCTACTTGAGCAGCAGCGCTAGCACCCTCAACCACCGTCTCCGGGATATCCCTTGGTTCCCGAAAGGTCCCACCGACAAACACTCCCGGACGGGACGTCTGCGTTGGGGTAAATTCCCCCGTACGACAAAAACTGGATTCGTTGAGTTCGATGCCCATCCTCTTGGCCAAATCCTTCACCTCATCGCTCACCGTGAACCCCGTGGAAAGGACGATTAAGTCGAACTCCTCTTCCCGACATTCCCCCTCTTCCGTAGCATAGCAAACCAAAAGGTCCTTCGTCTGTTGAAACTGTTTCACCGTGGAGACGGCGCTCCGCCTAAAGCCTATCCCATACTGGCCTTTAGCCCTCTCGTAGTACCGCTCATAATCCTTCCCCATAGGTCGAATATCCATGTAAAAGAGCGTTACCTCGGTCTCCGGACTCCGCTCTTTGGCGATCATGGCCTGTTTAATGGCATACATGCAGCAAATGGATGAACAGTGGGATTGGCCATAGGCGGGATCCCTCGAGCCAACGCACTGAATAAAGCATATTTTCTTAGGTACGCGTCCGTCCGACCGCCGCATGGGCATACCCCCGCTGGGGCTCGAAAAGCTCAGCATCCGTTCGAACTGGATACTGGAAAGGACATTCTCATACCTTCCGAAACCATATTCCCCCTTCAACTCCGCTGCAAAGGGCTCAAACCCGATGCCCACAACCACTGCCCCCACCGTTAACGTATGCTGCTTCTCAGCCATATCCAAATCGATGGCTCCGGGGGAGCAGGCTTTCACGCACTCGCCGCATCGCGTACACGTCGCCGGATCTATGACGTAGCACTGCGGTATCGCCTGCGGAAATGGAAGATAGATGGCCTTCCTCTCCTCCAGCCCCCCGCCGAACTCCCTGGGAGCCGTAACGGGACAGACCTCAACACATGATCCACAATTGGTGCACTTCTCCGGGTCCACGAAGGTGGGTCTCTGAGTAACTGAAACCTGAAAGGCCCCCGGTTCTCCCTCAATCCCGTCCACCTGGCTCGATGTCATGAGCCTGATATTTTCGTGGAGCTGGCTCTCATAAATGGGGCAGAAGGCCGGGGGTAAGGGGCTCATAAAGCACACGCCGCAGGAATTCGTTGGAAAGGTCTTATCGAGCAACGGAAAGTAGCCGCCTATTGCCGGAGAACTGTCCAAGAGGTGAACCTGAAAGCCCGTTTCGGCTAAAAGCAACGCCGATTGCATTCCCGCGATTCCCCCTCCTACCACCAATACATCCCGGCTCTTTTTCCTCTTTTTCCCTTCTGCCATGGATTCGACCTCACATGCCGTCCGCTGGCAAATGGCTCCGACCTCCCTCACCGGAGATCTAAGGAGCCAAGGAGCGCGGACGGATTAATCATGTGCTTTGCCCACCAGTCGGTTCCCTTCAGGCCGAAGGCAACCCCCATCAACTCGGTGAAATAGAAAACCGGCAGGCCGAGGGCATTGACATCTTGTCTCATCTCCAGGTTTATTTGGCACAGCCCACAGGAGCAAACGAGACACTGGGCTCCAGCTTCCTTAGCCATTCCCACAATCTTGTTCACGAGCTTAACAACGGCAGCACCATGGGTCAAGGCCAAGTCGGCCCCACAGCAATCCGTCTTATAGGACCACTCCACCGGAGTCGCGCCCAAAGTGCCCATGAGCTTATCCAGGTACTGGGGATTTTCCGGATCATCCAATTGAGTTGTCTTGGGGTGACGAACCAATGCACATCCATAGTAGCTGGCTACCTTCAATCCGGCCAGCGGCCTCTGCACCCTCTCCTCGATTCTCCTGAAACCGATCCCGGTGACCACCATGTCGATGAGGGCACGGATCGTCAAATCCTCGCGGTATGTGAAGCCGATGGTGCTCTCAATCTCTCTGCGCGCGTCGAGATCCGTTTTAAGCGCGCGCTCCGCCCTCTTCAGCATGTTGAAACACCCCGCACAGGGAACGACGAGCTCTAGATCCCTCTTTTGGGCCATGGCGATATTTCTCGCGGGGAGGCAGAGGGAGAGGAATCTGTTCATGCTATGGACAGCTGCCGCCCCGCAACAGTTCCAATCATCGATCTCCACCAACTCCACACCGAGGGTCTTCAATACCGCCTTGGTTGAGAGGTCGTACTCCACCGCCGTGGAATGTGATGTGCATCCTGGAAAGTAGGAATACATTTCCCCTCCTTCATGGGCCGCGATCCTCTTCGCCGAGGTTCCCCGTCCGGGCTTGCCAAAAACTAAACTATACGCCGTAAACCCGATAACGTATATGAGAAGGCCCATAATCGCGAGAACGGAGAGATAGGCCAAGGTTATGAAAATACTTGTCACGGATTACCCCCTTTTCGTCTCCGCCTTCTTCAGGGCTTTTCTATACATCTCCCGTATGGAGTCCATCCCGTTAATCCGTCGGGGGAACAACGGGATCTTCCCCTTCATGAACAATTTCATTCCAGGTATCAGATCCGTCCAGTAATCGCGGCTGCGAAGCTTATACTCCATCAACATCGTGGCCTCGTGGACCCTCCCGCCCCTTCTGATGCTCGCCATGAAGGCATTATGGAGCGCGACGATGCCCTTCTCCCTTGCTCGATACCCCTGCTCCAGGGACATCTCACGCAACGCATCCATGAGCACGCCAATATCGATTTCGTTGGGACAACGGGTCCCACAGGCCTCACAGGATACACAGAGCCAAATTGCCTTGCTCTCCAACACCTCCTGTTTTAAGCCCCATTGAATCATTCGAATAATGGTATTGGGATTAAAGTCCATGTATGGGGCCGTTGGACACCCTGCGGTACATTTCAAGCACTGGTAGCAGAGCCGGATATTCTCCCCACACCTATCCTGGACTTCCTGGATAAACGAATGCCCTGCCTTCCTTTCCGGCAACTCAATTCCCGCTCCTTGTTCCTTCATTTACCGAACCCCTCTTCCGTTTCTCCTCAAAAACTTCTATCATCCCAAAGACTTGAGTGGCCTTGCTGTTCCTCAATTCACACGCGTTGTTGGGACAAGCGGCAATGCAGGCACCACAGCCTTGACAGAGGGCCTCATGCACCCGTGAAATCCTCCGGTATTCGTCCATCTCCCTTGCCTCATAGGGACAGACGTGGACACAAAGACCACATCCGCTGCAGATCTCAGGATCGACAAAGGCCACCAGAGGATCCTGGAACAAAACGTCCTGGGAAAAAAGGGCCTGGATCTTGCTTGCTGTGGCACTTGCCTGGGCCACGGTATCGGTAATATCCTTTGGACCTTGTCCACAGCCTGCTAGAAAGATTCCCTTGGTCGGGCTCTCCACGGGATAGAGCTTGATATGAGCCTCGGTCAAAAACCCGTGTTTATCCGTGGTCGCCCTCAGCTTGGCCGCGAGGTCCTGAATTCCCTGGCTTGGCACTAGCGCCGTGGCCAAAACGACCATATCCGCGTGGACCTCAACCTTCCTGTTGGCTAAGGTATCCTCGCCCCAAACCGTAACCTTATCCCCCTCTCGAAAAACCCTGGCCACCCGACCTCTCAAATAGATGAGCTCCTCTTCCTCGATTGTCTGCTGCAGAAATTGTTCATATCCCTTGCTGTCGGTCCTGATGTCCATAAAGAAGATGTAGGGCTGAGCACCGGGGACTTTTCGCTTCAAGAGCTTGGCTTGTTTCGCGGTATACATGCAACAAACACGCGAGCAGTAGGGCATATATCGCTCCGGATCTCGAGAGGCCACACATTGGATGAAGACCACATCCCGGGGAATCCTCCCATCCGAGGGACGCCGTATCTCTCCCCCTGTTGGACCTAAGGGGGAGAGCATGCGCTCAAAGGCAAGCCCATCGATCACATCGGGGACCTTACCGTAACCGTATTCCCCAATCATCTCCACTGGGAAAAGATCATAGCCCGTAGCCACAACGATTGCCCCCACGCGTTCTTCAGAGAGACGCTCTTGCTGGTGGTAGTCGATGGCCCTCTCCGGACAAACCTCTTCGCAGATGGTGCAGTTCTCATCGGTGAAATGGCGACACCTCCCTCGATCGATTACGGGCTTCCCCGAATCTCCCGCGGGTGCCCACGTGTAGATCGCCTTTCTGGCCTTCAACCCCATTTCGAATTCCGACGGGATCTCAACGGGACATCTCTCCAGACAGACCCCGCACGCCGAACACTTATCCCAATCAACGTAGCTGGGTTTGTGACGCATCCGTACATCGAAATTCCCGATAAACCCCTTTACCTCCTCAACCTCGCAGTATCGCATCACCTTTATCTTGGGGTGGTTCGCAATTTCCCCCCTTTTAGGACCGAGGATGCACCGTGCATCGTCTAGATGGGGAAACGTCTGGGAAAGCTGGAGCAATCTACCCCCAACGGATGGCTGTCGCTCCACCAGGATGACTTCATATCCCCCATCGGCCAGGTCAATAGACGCCGTTATTCCGGCTATCCCTCCACCGATCACCAAAACCCGCTTGGTAAGTGGCATAGTCAGGGTCTCGAGGGTCTCGTTCTGTCTCATTTTCTCCAGGACCGACCGGATGATTTCGGCGGCCTTTTGGGTTGCCAGCTCCTCATCCCCTCGATGGACCCAGCTACACTGTTCGCGGATGTTGGCGATTTCACACAAATAGGGGTTCAGGCCTTCCGACTTTACGGCCTTTCGGAATGTGGTCTCATGCATGCTGGGCGAACAGCAGGCCACGACCACTCCCTCCAATCCCTCCTCCCGGATGGCATTTCGAATAAGCAGCTGCCCCGGGTCCGAGCACATATAAATGTAGTCCTCGCTGTGAACCACATCGCCTATCTCGCCCATCTCCCGGGCTACCCTCTTCACATCGACAGTTCCAGCAATGTTCACGCCACAATGGCAGATGAATACGCCGATTTTCCTCATATGCCGCTTCTAATCACTCCCGAGAACCGTGCCCGTAGGCCGTGTCCGTGGGTCGTGCTCGTGTCCGTTATTCGTGTCCGTGATCATTACGACCGAAGACGGCGGACGGCAGACCGCATTATAGTATTGTGTTCGTGTTTCCATTTTTAACCAATAAAACCAATCAAACTAATACAACCAACCAACTCATTGCCATTTGTCATTTGGATTTTGAACTTTGAAATTTGACATTCTTACCTTCTGCCTCCAACCTCAAACCGTTCCCTTGAAGTCTCGAAAAAACTCGCTCTTCGCCGCTCAGAAATCTTTTTTCGACCATTCCAATGTCCGCTTCACTGAAAAAATCGCCTGAGGCAATCCTTCGTTCCCGAGACCCGACGAAAAAATCTTTGATTCGCGCTCAGAGCTCGTTTTTCCGTCTTTACAGGGATTTCGAACTTTGAACTTTGGCATTTGTCATTTGACATTTTGTCCTCAGCCTTCTGCCTCCAACCTCAAACCTCTAACTATCGGAACGAAGCTACGACGAGTTCCGATACTGCGCGAACAACGCCTGTACCTTGCTCGCGGCGGCATTCCCCTGGGCTACCGTATCGGCGATGTCCTTCGGCCCTTGAGCACATCCCGCCAGGTAGATCCCTTCAACGCCGGATTCCACTGGGTAGAGCTTCCAGTGGGCCTCCGTCAAAAAACCATATTCATCGGTCTTAATTCCCAGTTTTTCGGCAAGCTCCTTTACCCCCCGGCTGGGAATCATGGCCGTCGCCAGGACCACCATGTCCGCTGCGATCTCCACCTTCTTCCCCGTCAGCGTATCGACTCCCCATACCACCACGTGGTCGTTGTCCCTGAACAATCGTGAAACTCGCCCCCTGAGGTACAGGATACCCTCCTCCTCCACTCCCTGTTGGATGAACTCCTCATACCCCTTTCCCATTGATCGAATATCCATGTAAAAAATATACGCGCGGCCATCATGGACCTTGTGCTTATAGAGCCTTGCGTGCTTGGCCGTGTACATACAACAAGCCCGTGAGCAGTACGGCATGTACCGTTCCGGATCCCGAGAGGCCACGCATTGGATGAAAACCATCTCCTTCGGGATATGACCATCGGAGGGGCGGCGGATTTCCCCCGCAGTGGGTCCAGAGGCTGAGTTCAACCGCTCGAAGGCCAAGCCATCAATAACGTCGGGAACGTCCCCGTATCCGTATTCACCGATCTCCTCCTTCGGATAGAGATCGAATCCCGTGGCGACGATGATTGCCCCTACCCTTTCCTCGATAAACGTATCCTCCTGTTCGTAATCGATGGCGCCGACGGGGCAAACCTTTTCGCAAACCCTGCACTTTCCCTTGGTGAAAAACCGGCAGACCTCGCGATTGATAACGGGTTTGTTGGGAACCGCCTGAGGGGAAAGGGTGTAGATAGCCTTTCCCAATCCCACTCCACGCTCGAATTCCGAAGGGACTTTGCTGGGACATTTCTCCTGGCAGAG
>JGI2171J19970_10000417_pt1 | contig 22402 bp, 29 predicted proteins | sample DeeMarSWOR324_28_FD_19970 | JGI IMG/M metagenome (IMG submission 19970) | reverse complement strand
CTGCATCTGAAAATAGTTTTGCTACTTCAGATATCCTTCTAATATTTTCGTTTCTATCCTCTGGTGAAAAACCTAGATTTTTGTTAAGTCCATGTCTTATATTATCTCCATCTAGAACGTATGTTAGTTTTCCCATTGTATGCAGTTTATATGCAACCTCATTTGCAATTGTTGATTTTCCACTCCCTGAAAGTCCAGTTGTCCAAATTATTACTCCCTTTTGATTTAAAAGTGCCTCTCTATCTTCTTTTGATACTTTATGTTCATGCCATACTACATTTGTTGCTTTTTGTTTTTCCATATTTTTATCACCTATTGAAATTATTTTAAAAAATCTAATATCTCCTGGACAAAAGAATCCGTTTTATTTTTTGGAACTATTGCTCCAAGAACTTCTTTTTTTCCTCCACATTTAAAACCTAGTGATTTACCTCTCTTTATCATGGGTTCTGCGTTTTTACTGCTTCTCATATAGATTTGATCTTTATTATCAAAAAAACCTGAGTTTACAACAACTGTATTTTTTCCAGTTTCCCAGGCAATCTTTCTTGTTATGGTTGATATTATATTGTATGGTGTGTTAATCTTTTTAAATATAACCCCACCTACTTCATCTGAGGGTCTTTCTAATATTTTATTTATCTCTTCATTTAATTTTGAGAGGTTTCCATTCCATATTTTATTGTTCAAAATATCACTTGCTGAGCCGTTTTCAAGAAGGATGTGTGGAGCTTTTTCAACTGCAATCTTATCACCTAGTTTGTAGTTTGAGTCCATTAGATAAACCATTTTTAGCAAATCTTCAAATTTTAGATTATTTTCATTGCAAAAATCAGTGATTTTTTTATAAAATTCCTTATTATTTTTTATCTTTTGTTCATGATCCCCAATTATTCCTAAAAGTGCAAAAAGATTTACCTTATTTTCAAGAAAATCATTTACAATCCAACTTGCAGATGGGTAATCATCGGGATTTTTACCTTTTATTACTGGATTGTGGTGATATACCTTTTCAATTACTTTTCCCAGATGATGATCAAATATCATAACCTTTGCACTATTTGCTAATGTAAGGATATTACTTTCAGGAAAAGACATGTCTGCAATTATAACAAAATCATATTTTGAATATTCTTCCAGCTCACTATCTGTTAAATAATAATTGCCAAGTTCCGGAGTTCTATTAGTAATATCTTTTCCAGTGAGATGCTCAAGTAAGAGTTTTGCCGAACATATTCCATCTGTGTCCCAATGATGTATCAATATACCTTTTCCTGAAAGACTGCTTAACATTTTATTTACACCTGTTTTATTCGACAAATGGTTTATCAAATTTTAAAATGGTTTCAGCTACTTCTTTTCTCATCATATCTTCAGAAGGAATCTGCCCATTTCTAAGTATTTCTCTAATCTTTTTTCCACTAAAATTTATGTGATATTTTTGGTCATGTGGGCATATCTTATCATTTACAACACTGTCACATTTTGTACATCTGGAAAATGATCTGAAGAAAAGAGGAATTATGCCAAGGTCTGGAAATTCTGAAAATATTTCATGTGCATCATAAGGTCCATAATAGTTACCTACTCCTGCATGATCTCTTCCTACGATAAAATGTGTACATCCAAAGTTTTTACGCATTATTGCATGATGTATGGCCTCTCTTGGACCTGCATATTTCATTGATGTTCTTAGAATAGACATCACTGCTCGCTCTTTTAGATAATAATATTTCATTAGTGTTTCATATGAAGCAAGAATTACTTCATCTGTAAAATCTCCTGTTTTTTTCTTGCCAATTATCGGATTGATAAATATTCCATCTACAAAAGTTAAGGCTGTTTTTTGAACATATTCATGACCAATATGTGGTGGATTACGTGTTTGAAAAGCAACTATTTCACGCCAACCTTTTTCTCTAAATAAAAATCTTGTTTCCTTAGGTGTAAGATTATATTTGTCATGTTCTCTAACCTTGTTTTCAAATAAACGAATTTTTCCACCTAATAGTGTTTCTTTCATATTATAAATATTTGCAACTCCAGGATGGTTTACATCATTTGTTTTATAAACAGCTTCTGCAACTGTTTTTTTATCATATGACTGTATTTCTTCGATATCAAGAAGTGATGTAACACCTGTTTCCTTATTTGTAAGAAGTATTGTATCTCCTTCCTTTATATCTTTTATCTCTTTCTTGTCAAAATCAAGTAAGATAGGTATTGTCCAAGGTGTATCATTTTCAAGTCTTTTTTCTTTTAATATGTTGTTAAGGTCATTTTTACATAAAAAACCTTCAAGAGGTGAAAATATACCATTTGCAATATTTAGAATATCTTCAGATGAGTTTGTAGAGATTTCAAATTTTGGAAATTCTTGAACTTCCATGTTTTTTTTCTTAATATACCTATCTACTAGTTTTCCGCCATGTGGTCTAATCATTTTTAATTCCTCATTCTAAATATCCAAGAGCACGTAATCTATCTCTTACTTTTTCTTCATCTTCCTTTGTGAATGCTTCTTCAGTTTCCTCTCTATCACTAGATATGATTTCTCTAAGTACATATGTTACATAAGACGAAAGCGATGTAAAGCCAGTTCCTTTAATTCTTTCCTTTATTTTTTTTGCCAATGGGGTCGGAATTGATATTGTTGTATAATTTTTACTTTCTTTTTCCATATTATCACCTAATTATATATAATTATATTTCATTATATGTAATTACAGGTAAATAAAGATTTCGTATATAAAATTTATTAAAAAAGAAATATTAGAGTTACTATAACCATATTAAATTTAGGTGAAAGATTGAAGATTAAGGATGTAAAAATTGCGATTTTAAGAATAGAAGGTACAAATTGTGAACAGGAATCACTTGATGCGTTTAAAAGGTTAGGAGCAAGCCCAGAATTCGTTCATCTAAAGCAATTGTTAAATATTGATTGTAATAAAGATGAGAAACGAAAGATTTCTCAGTTCCACTGCCTAATGATTCCTGGTGGATTTTCAGCTGGAGATTATATAAGAGCTGGTGCAATATTTGCTGCTAGAATTAAAAGTAAGTTGAACAAAGAATTAATTGAATTTGTAAAACAAGAGTACCCAATCCTTGGTGTATGCAACGGATTTCAGGTCCTTATAGAGCTTGGCCTTTTACCAGGAATTGATGATATAATTAGCTCATTTCCAGATGCATGTCTAAACATAAATGATTCAAATAGATTTGAATGTAGGCCAACTTTTCTAAAACATGAAAATAATGGTAAATGTATATTTACATCAAGAATCCCAAAAAATGATATTAGACTAATTCCTAGTGCACATGCAGAAGGAAAATTATTATTTCCTCTAGATAAACAAGAAAATTATTTGAAAAAACTAGAAAAAAATGATCAGATTGTTTTTAGATATGTTGATCCGGATGGTAACTATGCTGGATATCCATGGAATCCAAATGGTTCAATTTCAAATATAGCAGGAATTTGTAATAGCATCGGCAATGTATTTGGCCTGATGCCTCACCCTGAACGCTCATATTATAAACACCAACATCCAGATTGGACAAAAACTAAACTAAATAGTAATTTAGGTGACGGTAAAGCTGTCTTTGAATCAGTACTAGATTATGTTTGTAAAAGGTTCTAATATGCCAAGTGTTGCTACCTCTCTACTGTTAAATAAAGAAGAGAAATTACTTATTTTAAGAAGAAGTAATAAGGTAAAAACTTACAAGGGTTTTTGGGGGGGTGTTGCAGGTTATGTTGAAGAAAATGAAAAGCCATATGATACTGCAATAAAGGAAATAAAAGAGGAAGTTGGGATTAAAAAAGAAGATATAAAACTTATAAAAACACTAGGGCCCATCTCTTTTACTGATTTTTACGAGCAAAAAAGATACGATTGGAAGATTTTTGTATTTCTATTTAAAATTAGAAAAAAATGTATAATAAAAATAGACTGGGAACACACAGAATATAGGTGGATACAACCTTTAGAGATAGTAAATTATGAGACAGTTCCACATCTTAAAGAAATTGTATTAAAAATAATGAAATAAGAAAAAATTAAAGCTTGAAATGTTGGAAGGCGAAATTTCAAATTTTTGAAAATAATAGGAAAATTACTCTTTTTTATCTAATTTATCAAGTACTTTTTCAATCTTTGAAAATGAATCATCAATTGAACCAGAGATATCTATTATATTCCACTTTTTAACAAGGAAAAGTGCCTTTTTTCTAACATTTTCAAACTCCTCCAGTGTCTCAAACATTTCTTTTTCCTTTCTGGTTTTAATACGTTTTAGCAAAATATCAGGTGAGGCATCAAGAAAAAACATGAATTCTGAGATTGGGACAAAATTTTCAAAAAATTTATATGTAATTTCCGCAAATTTTCTGGGCAGGTATGCAGTTCCAACTAGATATCTTACCATTATAAGTGTATCTATATCCTTTTTCCCATAGTATTTTTTTATAGAACGTAGTACATCCATCATATAAAAAAATGAAGCCTTTAGCTTGTTTATCTTCCCTTTGCCAAGTAGTGCCTTTTTTGCCTTTCTTCCAAAAAAATTATCAGATTCAGGATGAGAACGAATTGTAACTTTTTTCCCTAATTTTTCATATCTTTTTTTAATCAACTGAGCTTGAGTGTCCTTTCCAACACCATCAAGTCCATCCACTATAATAAGCCTCATAATATCACATTAGAAAAAATACCCAATAAAGAAAAGCTGCAACAAAGGGAACAGATAGGTTATCAAATCCTTTTGGAGTTAAACCTTCTGTCAAAGCAGAAATTAATGCAATAAAAGCAAGAATTATAAGCAAATTAAATGTAATCGTAATTTCGTAATATAATATTGCAATAATTATAGTTGCAAACGTAAATATAAACATTGCAATTGAACCAACATAGCTTTTTTCTTCACCAAAAATTTTGTATTTATTCTTTCCAAATTTAACACCAAATATTGATGCAAAGCCATCTCCATATGACATTGCAAGAATACCTATTGCAATAACAACCATATTATCAAAAAATAAATATGCTAAAACAGTCCAAGTAATCGAGTAATATACCAAACCCATACCATGCCCAGCTGCTGACGTTTTTCCGCGTATTGATTTAATCGGAGTATATGGACTCATCAGAAATGTAAAGAAAATAAACGGTCCTGCTGCAATAAATGCCATTATTTCTTTTGTTTCAAATATTGGTAAAATAAATGCAATATTTCCAACCATAATATGAAGAATTTTTCTGCTTAATTCTGGATATTTATCAAGAATTTTTTCTGTTATAATAAGGAGAATTCCTACATATATGTAAACAAGTGAGACTCCTACTAAGTCACTTTGAATCATATTATTGTCCTCCACCAATAATCAAAAAAAGAATCGGGATTAAAAATGAAAGAAGTCCAATAAATATTGCAAGTAATGTAAAACTTCTATAAAGTTTTAAATCTGGGCTCTTTTTAAAAATTAATTGAAAAGATGTGCTTAAAAGCATGATGTCAGTAATAAAAACAAAAATAAGATAGAAATAATTTAGATAATAAATCTGGTATTGCTTCATAAAAAAAGGTAAAAAACTTAGAACAATAGCAATTAAGAAAAATAAGGCAGAAAGAATATTTGATTTTCGATTTCCAATATATTTTGGAAAAGATTTTACCCCTGTTTTACTGTCTCCCTCAAAATCCATAACATCCTTCATTATTTCTCTTCCGGAACCTGCAAAAAATGCAATTAATGCAACGATATAAATTGCTGGATCAATTTCAAAAAATAATACATCTTTATTTATTACTGCCGCTCCTCCAAAAATAAAAGGAATTGACATAACATATGCAATATAAAAATTTCCAAGAAGCTTTATTTTCTTCAATTTTGCATCATAAAAAATTGCAAGAAGAGCAGTAATAAGGGCAATAATAAAACAGGTCATATTTACAAAATATGAACAAATTATTCCTAAAGGAAATAAAATAAAAAATAGATAAAGAGCTGATTTTGGTGAAATATCTCCTCTTACTAAAGGTCTATCTATTCTCTTATTTTTTTTATCAATTTCTAAATCATAATAATCATTTAAAGCAAAGGTACTTGCCTCAAGAAACAATGCTGTGAAAAAAGTAAGTATAAAATTATCAAAAGCAGGGAATCCTTCTCCTTTAAGTGCTATTAAAGAACCAATAAGTATTGCTAAAGCAATCATTACTCCATGTTCTAATCTTAGGAGCTCCCAGATTGCTTTTATTTTATTCATTGCGAACCAAAATAATATTCTTTATTATAAACTTTTAATAAAATTTTTCTTGGTATTATTAATTCTGAGGTTCAATTAATATTTTAATTGATTTTTTTGCTTGGGCTGTTAATTTGAATCCTTTTTCTGTTTCATTTAAAGGTAGTTTATGGGTAATTAAATCTGTTACTTTCACTTTTTTAGTTTTTATTAAATCTATCGCTTCCTCAATATCTTTTGGGGCACCTGCATATGTTGAAACCATTTTTACCTGCTTATTCCATAAATCAAATAATGGAAATGGAATTTCAACACCAGGTTCTGTTGGAGCGAAAAATAGAATTGTTCCACCAGCAGCAACTGATTTAAAAGATTGCATTACTGCAGATGGAGCTCCTACACATAAGATAACAATATCAGCAAGTATCCCATTATTGTGTTTTTTTATTTGCTCAGGGACATTTTCATTTGCGTGGATTACCACATCTGCGCCAATTTCTTTTGCTTTCTTTAAACGGAAATTGTTTATATCCGTTGCAAAAATCTTATTTGAACCTTTTGCTTTTGCAAGTTTAATATTTAGAAGACCTGCCACTCCACTCCCAATTACTAAAACATTTTGCCCTGATTTTATACCTGCTATTCGCATGCCTCTAACAACACAAGCCAATGGTTCAATAAAAGCCCCTTCCTCATAGGTCATTTCTTTTGGAAGGATAAATACACCACAATCGATATTTATTTCCGGAACTCTCAGATACTCTGCAAATCCTCCAGGATCAAAGTTTGTAGAGTGCAATGTATCACATAATGTATGCTGATTATCTTTACAATATTTACATGTGTTACATGGTATGTGATGAGATACAAAAATTCTGTCTCCAACCTTGAATTTTTTTATATTTTTTCCAACTTTTACAATATCACCACACATTTCATGACCAAGCACTCTTGGTGCCTTTTTTAACCTGTACCATTCCATAACATCGCTTCCACAAATGCCACATACTTTTACTTTTACAAGAAGCTCGTTATCATTTATTTCTGGTATTGGCATTTCTTCAATTTTTACATCATTATTGTTGTAGTACATTGCAACTTTCATTTTTTCCATGTAAAAACCTAAACGTGGAAACCTTAATTATTTATTATATGTTACCACTTAATTGAAAAAAATAGAAGGATGATAATATGGGATTATTTGGACCTCCTAAGATATCTTTGATGCTGGAGAAATATAATTTTACACCTGGAGAAACCGCAAAAGGAACTGTAAAATTAAATTTGAAAAAACCAGCTTATGCAAGAAAATTATTAGTTTCTTTAATTGGTGTTAGAAAAGTAAGACGAGGAAATAACTGGCAGTGGCAAACAGTATATGATTTTGATATGCCGATATCTGGAGAAAAAGATTACCAGAACGAGCAAATTCCTTTCGAACTTAAAATTCCACCAGATATATTAGATCCTAGAACAAGTCAACAGGCAATACAGGATTCACTAGAGGACAAATTAGGTTCTGCAGGAACATTTATTAGTGCATTATCAGTAGGTGCCGGAAAAACAGAGTGGAAAATAAAAGCTCAACTTGACATTCCAAAGAAATTAGATGTAAAAGCAACTCAAGATATACAGCTGTATGAGTAAGATAAAAAAAAGTTAATAATAATTACATTGACCTAAGTCTTTTAATTCTTTCATCAATAGGTGGATGTGTTGACCAAATTGAACTCACTGACACACTTTTAAAAGGATTAGCAATATAGAGAGGGGCAACAGTTTTTGATCCTTTCGGTTTAGATTTTGGATGATCTTGTTTGATTCTTTCTAAAGCCTTAGCAAGGCCTTCTGGATTTCTTGTTAAATATGCACCATTTGAGTCTGCAAGATATTCTCGTTTTCTTGATATTGCAAGATATGTAAGTCTTGAAAAAATAGGCGCAAGTATTACAAAAATTATCGCTAGAACAATTATTATTGCATTGCCCTCACCTTTTCTACCTCTTGCTCCTCCGCCCCAAAAAAGAGACCAAAACACTAGTTCAGAAATTAGGGCAATTGCACCAACAACAGCTACAGTTACAGTCATAATTAAAATATCGTTGTTCTTTATATGGCTCATTTCATGAGCCATCACGCCTTCAAGTTCATCAGGTTTTAATTTTCTAAGTGCTCCAGTTGTCGCACAAATTACAGCCTCTTCTGGTTTTTTTCCTGTTGCAAATGCATTTATATATTCAGAATCCTGAACATAAACCTTTGGCATTGGAAGACCTGCTGCAATTGACATTTCCTCGACTTTATACATGAAAAGTTTTTCTTCTCTATTAGCAGGGTTTGCAGGTCTTGCTTTTGCAGCAGAAAGTACAGCTTGAACTGAAATTGAATATGTGATTAAAACATATCCAACTGCAATAGGTATTGCAAATATCAGAGCAATAATTATATTTCCAGCAAATAGAATATAACCTAAAGAAAGAACAACAGCAATGAATAATAATGCCATAAAAGAACAAACTATTATTGTTTGGCGTTTGTTTCTCCTAATATGATCTTCAACAAGGAGTTTCTTTTCCATAATATCAGGGTACTTTAATTTATTCTAGAATTTGACTTTTGGAGTTTCTCTAGCTGCTTCTGGAATCTGTAGCATATCTCTTGTTTTTCTATTCATTCTCTTTGCAAACCAAAGACCTGGGAAGGTCTCAATTGTATTGTTATATGCTAAAGTTACATCATTGAAATGTTGACGGGAATATGCAATTTTATCCTCAGTATGCGTAAGTTCATCTTGTAGCTGTAAGAAATTTTGATTTGCTTTTAGATCTGGGTAATTTTCGGCAACTGCAAATAAGGATTTTAATGCCCCAGTTAGCATGTTATCTGCATCAATGTTTTCCTGCGGAGATTTAGCATTCATAAGGGCAGAACGAGCTTTTGTAACATTTTCAAGAACCTCTCTTTCATGCTTCATGTAACCTTTTACAGTCTCCATAAGATTAGGTATCAGATCTGCTCTTCTTTTTAATTGAACATCAATTTGAGCCCATGAGTTGTCTATTCGATTCTCCATTCTAATTATTCTATTGTAATAACCCCAGAATATCAATAGGAAAATTATCACAATTATAATTACGATTATACCTATCCACAGTAACATATTATCTCCCCATTTTGTTTTTTAGGGGGTTAATATCACTTTTTATATAAAGTTATCGAGTTGTTAAAATTTTAAATTATTTTTTCTTTGATTTGAAGAGATCATACGCTTCTTTAGGGGTGTAATTTTTATGAACTACGGCATTTACTGCTCTAATCATACTAATAGGGTCACTACTTTGAAAAATGTTTCTGCCCATATCTACACCTATTGCTCCTGCTTGAAGTGCATCATAAGCCATCTGAATTGCCTCTTTTTCAGGGATTTTCTTTCCACCAGCAATAACAATTGGAACCGGACAGGTTTCAACTACCTTTTCAAAATTAGGACAGAAATAGGTTTTTACTATACTTGCTCCAAGTTCTGCAGCCATCCTAGATGCAAGTGATAGGTATTTTGCATCTTTACCAAGACCTCGACCTACGGCTGTTACTGCAAGAACTGGAATATTATATCTGTTTGCATCATCTATAATTTTAGTAAAACCCAGTATTGTATCTCTTTCAAAAGGCTGACCAACAAGTATTGAAAATGCCACAGCAGCAACATTAAGTCTAATAGCATCTTCTATAGATACAACTATTCCTTCATGAAGTAGATTTTTTTCATTTAAAATACTTGTACCACCGGATACCCTGAGGCATATTGGAATATCTGTATCTGGTGGAATATAATTTCTTAATCCACCTCTTGTAGGCATAAGAACATCAGCATAGGGGATAAGAGGTTTTACCATTTCACCAAGTTTTTCAAGGCCTGAAGTTGGACCCATGAAATATCCGTGATCAACTGCAAGCATAACAGTATGTCCATCTTTTGGCTTGATTATTTTTGATAATCTATTTTTCATTCCCCAATCCATAAATAAAACGCCTCCGTTTCATTTACTGAATAAAAGATTGTTATATAAATAATTTCTAAAGATTTTCTGGTAAATCTTTAAATTTGATGTTGTAATACCAGTTCTGCATTATTGGGAGGCGTATTATATGTCTGTAATTGATAATTTAGAACCAAAACTTGTTTGGAAACAATTTGATGAAATTAGAAAAATACCTCGATGTTCAAAACATGAGGAAAAAATAAGAGAGTATATTGTTGATTTTGCAAAGAAACGTAACCTAAAATTTAAAACAGATAAGACAGGAAATATTGTTATATTTAAACCAGCTAGTTCTGAAATGAAAAATAAGCTTACGGTTGTTTTACAAGGTCATATGGATATGGTTTGCGAAAAGAATAGTGATGTAGTATTTGATTTTTCAAAAGATCCGATAAAACTTAAACTAAAGGGTGATTTTCTCACAGCTGATGGAACTACTCTTGGTGCAGACAATGGTATCGGTCTTGCAATGAGTCTTGCAATTCTTGAAGATAATTCTTTGAAATTAGGACCTATTGAGGCATTATTTACTGTTGATGAGGAAACAGGTCTTACTGGTGCTTTTGCAATGGAGTCAGATATGATAACTGGTAAGATACTTTTAAATTTAGACAGCGAAGATTTCGGTATTATAACAGTTGGATGCGCTGGAGGAGGTGACTCAAAAATAGAATTACCGATTAAAAACCAACCAATAAATGCGGATATGGAAAGTATTACAATTAAAGTCTCTGGGCTACGTGGCGGTCATTCTGGAGTTGACATCCATGAACAACGAGGAAATGCTGTAAAACTACTATCAAGAATGCTCTGGAAAGCATCAAACGATTATGATTTATATTTAACAGATATTAAGGGTGGAGATAAACACAACGCAATACCTCGTGAGGCATATGCAAAAGTATCCTTAAAAAAGGCTGATAAAAGCAAATTTATTAATTTACTAAAAAATGAAGAGAAAGATATTTTGGAAGAAATTAAACCTATTGATCCTAATTTTAATATGGAAACTGAAGATATCGATAAACTCAACACGACATTTACAAAAGATTCGCAAAATAAAATTTTAAATCTCTTACATGGACTTCCACATGGCGTTGAAAAGATGAGTTATGATATACCTGATCTTGTAGAAACCTCTACTAACCTTGCATCTGTTTCAACTAATAAAAAAAATGCCTTGATTCACCTAAGTACTAGAAGCTCTATTAGCTCATCATTACAGGATTTACGGGATCGTATTCGCGCAATTGCTGAACTTTCAGATGCAAAGGTTACTGAAGAAGAACCATATCCAGGATGGAAACCTAATCTTGATTCCAAGATTTTAAAACTATCAAAGAAGATCTTTAAGGATATGTACGGTAAAGAGCCTAAAGTTGAAGCAATTCATGCTGGACTTGAATGTGGAATTATTGGTGAAAAATTTCCTGAAATGGACATGATTTCTATTGGTCCAACAATAAAATATCCGCACTCTCCAGAGGAACAAATACATGTTAGTACGGTTGATAAAACATATCAATATGTTTTAGAAATCTTGAAAAATGTATAATTAAAGAAAAAAACATTTCCTAATTTTTTATTTTTATCTAGTTAAAATCTTGATTAAATCAATCTAATTTCATATTTTTTAAATATTCCAACGTTATTTTCTTTTTAGAAAATAATTTTACAATGAAACTATGAAAAATGATGTTCTGAGGAAGTATAGGTCCCCACCAGGGAATTATACCTTTTTCATTTACAGGTGTTTTAAAAAAACGATTTAAAAATAATGATATTTTTAGAGCCCTAATACCATATCCAACCCTAGCTGGTTTTTTTCGATATTTTTTTGGTGGTTCTACATTCATAAATTTACATAAATTCCTAACCACAGCATCTTGGTTTTTTCTAAGTTCATCAAGGGTGTAAACAAAAACATTTTCCTTTCCGTAGTATTTAATTAATTTATCTATGTATGGTTCATAATCAAGTTTTTTTAGATTCATATTTTTATCTAAAAATCCTTGAAAATCTAAAATTCCACCAACTGCAACATATTCTACATACCATGAAACAAGATTTTCCTCTTTTTTCCTGGTACCTATTATTATTTTTGCTTCAGGAAATACCTTTTTTAGCCTATCAAGAAGAATGAATCTATCATCTTTTTTTGAAAACTGGTAGGTATAGATATTTTCTTCAGAGATAATGTTAATTTTATCTTTTTTAAGAGTTGAAGAGAGTTTGTTTTTTATCTTATCATAATCAACTTTCTTATTTATATTTAATAAATCCTTTAACCAGGATTTATAAAAGATATGCCAAAGGTAGTTTGCATTAACAAAGTGAAATACATTCCATTGGAGAAAGGTTGTTCCAGTTTTATGCATACCTATATGAAGAATTATCTCAGGTTTCTTATTAGACTTGTTCATCAGCGGTAAAATTAAAATAAAATAGTTAAGTTTTCCTATAAAAAAATTGGCTATTAATTTTCTGTACTATCCTTTGTTTTCGCAGTAATTGTTAATCTTTCAATCTCTGGAAATAGTTCTCTAATCTTTTTAATAATTCTATCTTTTATTTTGTTGAATTCTTTTATTGTCATATCATCTGAAACCTCTACCTCTATTTCACCCTGAAAAATTGGTCCAGATCTTCTCAATCTTACAATATGAGCAGATTTAACTTCCTTAAAATCTTCTGTAATTTGCTTTATACTAAAACTCCTATCAACACATTCACCATCACATGCATCAATAAGAATATAGCTACTTTCTTTAATTGCAGCAAAGCCAATTGTTATGATTATACCTGCAATAATTAAACCAACTATTCCATCTGCAATAAATAAACCTTGTGAATCAAGTATTAAAGCAACAACTGTAAGTCCCGATGCCGTTCCGTCTTTAATAGTATTAAATGCTTCAAGTTTTACAGATCCCATTTTTGATTTTTTTGATCTTCTGAATTTATAAAATCCAAGACCTAGTGCAATAATTGCTGCAATGAATGCTAAAATTGCCCCAATAAAAGGTGTTTCTATAGGTTGTGGATCTATTAACTGACTAAATGATCTAAAAATAATGTAAATTGCAAGACCAATCATAACTACTGCTGCTATTCCTGAGGCTAAATTTTCCATTTTGTAATATCCATAATGAAAACGTTTGTCAGCAGGTCTCTTAAAAAACAATAAACCAATCCAAACAACAGCTGATACAAAACCATCCCCAATACAATCAATCCCATTTGCGGTAAGGGCTATACTTCTTGATATAAATTCACTATATATAATCTGTATTACGCCTAAAATAATTAGTATAAATGCTGTATAACCAGCCAATTTGTCAGCCTTTTCAACCATGCCTTCATTCATAATTACAAAAATCGATAATAACAGTCAATTATTTTGAGTTTACTCAAATCAAAAAATTAAAGTTTAATTTCGGTCTAGCAATTTTATAAATCACAAATTTAACATTTCTAATTCTTTTAATCAACTCATTTAGAAATTGCCTGTTCAACCTTATTTTTCAAATCTTCAAATTCAAAAGGTTTTTCAATAAAGTCATCCCCAAGATGACGACCAGTTCCCCTGGTATAATCATCTGAACATGCTGTTAGAATTATTATTGGTATCTTTGACCATTTATCATTTTTTTTAATTTCTTCAAAGGTTTTCCAGCCATCTATTCCAGGTAACATAATATCAAGTATAATGACATCAGGAGTAAAATCTTCCTTTATAAGTTTTAAACAATCCTCGCCACTATCTGAAATAACGACTTTATATTCTCCACTTACATCCTCAAAAAGCTTTTTTATAGTAAATGTAATATCAGGAGTGTCATCTACAATTAAAAGAGTTTTTTTCATTTCTCTCTCCTCAACTATTCATATTTTCATTAAATTTTTAAATTTTTCCTTTATCTTATTAAAAGCTAAACCAGCTGTCCTGTTTATATTATTTAAAAATGTTTAGATTTCTCACCACATTAATATTTTATACTTGTAATCATTTTCAGTAATTGTATAAATCTAAAGGGTTTGCGGATGAGTGTTGCACTAAAATATTATATTAATTTAGAAAATATTCTTGCTTTATTGTTATTAAAAAAAGAATTTATAGAAGATATTTATGGAAAAGAAAAATATGGCTGATTTTATTCATCTTTACAAAAATCACAATATTGAAAAAATAAATTCTTATATAAAAGATTTAGAAAACTATATTCATGATTTGAACGCATTTCTTCCAATTCCATTATGTTTTATCGACTCAGCATCTAAGATTGTTGATATCAATACACAGCTAACTACTATTACAGGTTATTCTCAAGATGAAATTATTGGAAAAAAGATAAATATACTTTTCAAAAATATGAAGGATGCGCAGAATATTTTAAAAGAGACCAAGAATAAAGGATATATAAATTATCATGAAACAATCCTGCTAAAAAAAGATAAACAAGAGATTCCTATAGCTGTAAATATTAAATCAAGAAAAAATTCAGATAATTTAACCACTGGATATTTTGTAGTTTTTATTAACATAAGTGAAATTAAAAAAAAGGAAGAAACGTTAAAAGAAAAAATTACCTTTTTAGAAGAAGATGAAATCGCAATGCTAGAGATGATGAAAGAGCTTCATGAAACCAGAGGAAAACTAAAAGAATTCAATGAAAATCTTGAAGAATTGGTAAAGGAAAGAACTGAAGAGGTTGAAAAATTATTAAGACAGAAAGATGAGTTTATCAATCAACTAGGCCATGACCTTAAAAGTCCATTAACTCCATTAATTGGACTGTTACCCTTCCTTGAAAACAAAGATGATGATCAAAAATCAAAGGAGATAGTAAAAATATTTCGTAGAAATATTGATTATATGAGAAATCTTGTCCTTAAAACCCTTGAGCTTGCCCAACTAAATGCTGCTAGTACTTATTTTAATTTAAAGAACATAAAAATATGGGCTGTAGCTGATAATTGTATAAAAGATCTACAAGTTTTGCTTAATGAAAAAGGAATAAATGTTGAAAATAAAATAGATAAAAATATCTATGTTGAGGCAGATATGTTGAGGATTGGTGAGTTATTTCACAATCTTCTTAGTAATGCATATAAATATAGTCCTAAAGATACTAAAATTACAATTGATGCTAAAAGCAATAGTGATTTTGTAACAATTTCAATTAAAGATTGTGGAATTGGGATGACCAAACAGCAAATTGATCATATATTCGAAGAGTTTCATAAAGGTGATAAATCACGTCATGAGCTTTCTTCAACTGGTCTTGGTCTTTCAATTTGTAAAAGAATTGTTGAAAAACACGGAGGAAAGATATGGTCTGTTAGTCCGGGACTTGAAAAGGGAAGTACATTTTATTTCACCCTTAAAAAAGGCAAACAAAAAATGAAAAGATTTGAAAAAGAAAAGAAAACTAGAACATTGAAACTTCCATCAGATAAGATTATTGAGAAAGATATTATTCATTAATAAGAAAATATTCTATTGAAATTGTTATTCTATAAAAGTTGGATTTTTTGATAGAACAATAGTATCAACAGCAAATCCACCTTCACAGTTTCTAAGATAAAAAGTTTGAATATCTTTATTTAATTGTATACAATTATCTGATCTGACCCAAAACCATTTATTATTGATATTTGCTTTAAAATTCATAATATATTTAGAATTACTCTCATTAAAAACAATCCATGCACTGTTAGAATTGAGACCTTTAAAAAATAATGGATTCCAACCCCAATTTTTTGGAACAAAGCATCTGAGGTAAACATAATATTTTCCTGGATTACTAATATTTATTTTGTATTCCAAACCTTTGGTTTCATCATATTTTTTATCCCTTATTTTTAGAACGTTGTAATCTTGCATGTAGCCGTTTCCATTAAAATCTAAATAATTTCCACGTTTCAACCATGTACTATCATAATCTATTGTGAAATTCTCAGCTTCAATTCTGCATTCATTGTCGCCCTCATTATTAATTTTTAATAATTCATCTAATATATTCTCAAACCATACTATACAAACAAGACCTGGACCAATTCTTTTATTCCAAAAAGGTCTTATCTTACCTCCGTCCTCCCACCATTCCTCACAGTTAGCTATAATATCTAAATCTCCATCTAAGTCAACATCAACAATTTCAGCTTGATCCCATTTCTCACCAAACATTGGCCACATACTTGCTTTTCCACAGCCCCATTTAATTACATGGGTTACCCAATTATCAGCCTTTGGAGTATCTCCAATATATTCCATCCAAAAGACTGCTGATTTAGATTTAGGTAAAACTGAATCTTCATGAATTAACATACCAATTATGTCAAGTTTTCCATCAGAATTGATATCAGCTACCTTGATTGTCCTGGAAAGCCATTTTGCTACCTCATCCTTTTCAATCACAATTCTTTCAAAAACCACAGGATCTATCGAGATTTTTTTGAACCAGTAAATGTATTTCTTAGTTTGAGTTAGTATATCCTCAAACCCGTCCTCATCTAAATCTGCAACTGCAATCTGAGGTTTTGCAAAAAATTCTGAACCATGATATATCAAATGAATAGGCCAAGGTTTTTTTTGTTCATCTGTACCTGTCCCCGGATTTTCATACCATATGATTTTCTCCTCTTCCTCAGGAGTGTCCCAATCAGCATTTGCAAGAATGATATCATTATCATTATCACAATCGATATCTGAAAAAACAAGACCGTGAGCACTAAATTGGTCTGGATCGATACTGTGAACAGTCCATTTATCTAAATTTCTTCTTTCCGATACTGATATTGGGGCCTCTATCCAAATGACACCACCTTTAAGTTTATTTTTTGCATGTATCCTACCACCTCCAACAATATCAAGTGCTCCATCTCCATTTACGTCAAATGCTGTTACAAAAATATAATGACCTTTATCAACTGTTTCAGGAATTAATCCGGCATCTATCCAAGGATCTTTTAAATTATCTTTTAAATCTGGTCCCCAAAAAATTCGAATTCCGGGATTGTTTCCCTCCCACCATGGAACTCTTGAAAAACCTTGAGCAGCTACTATATCTAAATTTCCATCTCCGTCAAAATCACCAAAAGCTGCATTTTCAGGATTAACACCTTTCCCAAAATAAGGAGGAGAAGGTTCCCAAACTGTCATTGTTTCCCAGGATTTTTTAACATTTCCATTTTTTCCAGGATGAATTGATATAACATACTTTTGATCAAACTCGTAATTTGTAACATAGTCGATATAACCATCATGGTTTACATCTCCCGGTGACAATGAATTTGCACCACGAAAACGACTATCAATTGTATGCGTAGGCCAACAGAAGGAATTTGCTGATACTTGAATATTTGAAAATACTACTAATGAAATAAAAAATATTGAACAAAATATTAGATATATTTTTTTATAATTCATTATTTTAAAATTTAAACACCAATATTTTAATCTTTTTAAAAATAATTTAATAATTAAAATTAACAGTACCAAAATAAAAAATAATCCATAATTTAAAAGGTATAGTTAGAAATAATATAAAAGATTTAAAAAATAAAAATTATATTATATTTTAATTTTGAGGATATGATCTAGAGGTTATAATGAGTGCATTTATTCGCCGATTATCGTCACTTTTCTCGACGAGAATCTCCACGATATTTTCCACGGACTTAATAAAATCTTCTTATTTTTCTTCTTTTGAAATCAAGTGCATGTTACAAAATTTAAACTTGCATTAAAAAATTAATATAAATTATCTAACGAACTATAGCTTTTACTTCCTTTGTAAAATATTTTTCAGTTTCAAGATAAAGTAATGTATCATATAAATTAATTAATTTCTTCACTGCTGGATTTTCTTCATTTAATTTAAACAATTTAGCCCTTCCAATCTCTCTTGTTGGAACGACTATGTTTAATTGTACTAACTTTTCCCAAATTCTATGTAATGTTGTCCATCCGATATTTGAATTTTCTGTAATATCTGATAATGAATAATCTAATCCTCTACCTTCAATTAAAAAGTCAAGAACTCTAATTACAGGAGAGTCCCCTAACGCTTCTCTGAATATAGTAGTTTCTTTCATTATATAATACTATATCTTATCTATTATATAAAACTTTCTAATTTGGTATATTAATATACCATAATATTAGATAACATTTATATTTTTTTATGATTTAACCTTAAAACGATAATGGAAAAAAGAGCAATTCAAGAAAAGATTTTAAGAAAATTAATGGCAATGAAACCACCTAAATGGGGAAGTTCTCATACAGAAGAAATAAATTTAGTAAAAGGATTGCCGTCACATTTAAGAGGGGAAAAAATTGTAGAAAAATCAATAAAAGAATTATATCAAAAAGAATTTCTCATAAAATCAAAAAAAACTCACGAATGGCATGTTTCTTTAAACCCTCAAAAGAGAAAAGAGATATACAAATTCTTAGGATTACCACCAAAATAACGACATATAGTCAGACATCATAATATATGTTACAATTTACAATATCAAATGATAATGCCCAAAACTTGCTTATTCTCATCGTTCCGGCTATTATCATACACCACGGAAAAATATATACAAAATAAACTTAATTTTTTTCAAGTCTAATAATTTTCAGTTTTAATCTGTTGATGCTTGTTTTTGTATGTCGAATGCAAATCCACCTATAATCATTAATATTAATGGTATAAACATAAGAGTTGCAGCAATATCCAAATAATCTAAGAATGCTACATTATTTAATCCAAGAATTGTTATTCCAAGCAATATTATAGACAATATTATGTAAAAGATTAAAGACCATGGCCATATCATTGCAAGTGATCTTTTCATTTTGTCAGAGAGATGTGATTGCCACCATCTTAATGGTTTGTTAATCCTAGTTGCAGTGATACTTGTTATAATTGCCATATCCATTACAAAGGCCCCTCCTACGAGTAATTGTAAAATTGAAAGAAATAAAAAGACGATAACTCCATGTTTTTTATGTATAAATCCTACGGCCCATATTATAACAAGACAGCTTACAATGATTGCAGCTATTCCAGTCAATAGAAAATTAGGTATAATTGTTAATGCGCTATATGGTTCCATCAATTCATAAATACTATAAGTTGTCCACATGCTATGTTCTGGACCAATAGTGCTAATTATCAGACTATCAGGTGCAACATTTCCTTGAAGTATTTCAAAATAACCTGCTATCATGCCAGTAAAACCACATAACATGGCAAAGGCTATAACTACAATTCTTGTTGCATCTATATTTTTTATATAATGCATATAAAGGCTTATTAGATTCTTTATAAATAATTCTTTTTTCTTTTTTAGAATCAAGTGTAAGGAACGAGATTTGGATCTCCTTTAAAGAATTATCCTTCTTTTATGATAAGATAAGAATAGTAAATTGACTCATTCTAAATTAAAAACAAAATCATTTTAATATAAATGAATATACTTTTGTGATGAATCTACTAAAAAATAAAACATTTTTAGCAGCATCAGCATTACTAATTATTACTTTTTTTATCATTGTTTTTGTCCTTATAGATTGGATAGATACAGGTTTTTTTATAGGTCCCCTTCGTTTTAGTCATTGGATGGGAATAATTGGAATGTTGTTTATCGCAGTATATACACCAATCTTTTATATTTTAAAACGTCTTAACCCTAAGAGATTAAAAAATTTACTCAATTTACACGTGTTTGGTTTTTTGATTTCCTTTATGTTTATCTCTATTCATTTTGCTGGACAAATAGGTAGACCACAACAATTCTATCCAGAATTAGGAGAGGGAATCGCATTGTTCATAATAATGGTTCTATTAGTAGCTACTGGATTTATTCATAGATTTCAGCTTATTTCTAAAAAAGCTGGAAAGTATTACAAGCCACATTTCAATAGATATTATCATGTTAGCATTACAACAGCTTTTTACATTGTCATAATTGTACATGTTCTAATTAACGTGGAAATATTATAGGAAAGAATATTCTGAATTATTAGTGATGTTACTTTACATTATCATATTGAATTTAAATCCTTTCTAATATTATCTTTAAACCTACNCTGGTTTTTTTATCTTAGCAGTAACTATATAATAAAAATATTTCATTTTTTCTATCTGTTGATCTAATATTATTTTTTCGGTTCTTCGAATCACTATTACTATTTATTGAGTCTTTTTAATTTAAAAAGTTAGTATTATTTAAGCGTTCAAAAAAAGAGGTTTTATTAGGTATTAACTGTTTTTAAATAAGAATGGTTGAAAAAAAGAAAAATATTGAGGAGTTACAGTTTGCTGTATATGGTGGAGTTTGTGGAATAATTGGTTTGTTATCACTGTTTATTTTATTTCTTGCAGTATTAGAATGTAGGATTAACATCCCAAATGCAATTGGTAGAAGTATTCTTAGTTCAGCCCTTGGTGTCCTTACTGTGCATTTTGGATATCGGGCAAGGATGTTTAAGGAAGGTAAAACAATAATATTACTAGGATTTATAGTCTTAATATTAGTTGTTATATTATACATAGTTGGCATTATACCATGTACAATGTCTTAATAACTAGTTTTTCATACTTATTATAAAATATTGGGGAGGCCCATACATGAATATGAAAGAAATAAAACATAAAAGTCTATCTTTGAGTGAAGCTCCAGATATTAGAGAAATTCTTGGAAAAAAAGTTTTAACTAAAGATGGAAAAAACATTGGAAAAATAAGGACTATAAGAATTGATCCAAAAGATCTTACAATTGAGGGAATAGAAGTAGATACTGGATTATTTAAAATAGATCAATATTTTGGAAAAAATTATATCAAAACATTAACAGAACAAGGTGCAATTCTAAAAATAACTCCAGTCGATGATATTGTAGGTCATACAGTATATGATTCGACAGGGAAAAGTGTTGGTGAAATAAAAAGTATTAAACGTTCTAAAAAGACAAATAGACTCCTATCAATTACGATGTATTCTGACATATATAAAGACAATGTAACTGTTGATGCTGATTATATAGCAAGTTGTGGAGAAAGTTGTATACTTAAAGAACCTATAAAGGATATAATAGATTAGAATAATACAATAAAAATTTCAATATAATGGATTATATTAAATGATTAACAAAGATAGATTTCCTTTGTATGGATACATCTGTAGCATTGTTGCACTTTTGTTCTTCTTAGCCCATTTTTTATATTTAATTGATAAATGTCCTTTTGGAATTTCTACTGTGATAAGGGTAAGTTTTATTCAAATTATACTTGCAATTCTGGCGATGTATTTTGGATGTTGTTCTAAAACAAAAAAAGCAAAAATTAGTATTATATTAGGTTTAACAGTAATTCTATTTGTAATTATATATTATGTTTTTGTAATACAGCCTTGTATATCATAACAAAGAGATTAATAATTATAAAATATATATTTATGAAAAGCTAATATTCACATTTACATAAATTAATAACTGAGATTGCGGTATGAGAAATTAAGACAAGCCCAAGAAATACCCAGATAAAAACCCATTCAAAATTTTTATAGATTCCTGCCTCATTAGAAAATGCGTTTACAATAGAAAAAAATATAATCAAGATTCCAACTAATGCAGGTATTATGCAAAAACACATATCTTTTATTTTTTTCTTTTTAACCATAATGTATCACCATTAAATTTAATCTTAAATGGTAATTTAAATTTTTTTTAAATTTATAAATGAAGAATCTTACCTAAATCTTGTAGATTTTTATCATTATGATTAATCTCATAAATCATAATAATACAATAGTATTATAACTTGATTTTTCTCCTGTTAATTTGGATAAAACTATTTATTTAATATTTTTAAATAGCATTCATCACATAGATGTCTGTCTTTATTGTTTTTATAATTTTTAAGAGTCTTACCGCATTTATCGCAAAGAATTTCATCATTTTCTTCTTTGGTCTTTTTTTTTAATCTATCAATCAAACCCATAATATCACCAATGAATTCATATATATTATATTTGTGAAAAGAAAAAAACTGAAATACCTAATAAGCTAAGGATTATTACTGATATGACAAATGCAACAATAATA
>JGI2171J19970_10000415_pt1 | contig 22430 bp, 20 predicted proteins | sample DeeMarSWOR324_28_FD_19970 | JGI IMG/M metagenome (IMG submission 19970) | reverse complement strand
CCGCCACGGCCGCAATCGCCAGCCCCTCCACCTCCCTGGCCGCCTCCAGCAGAAGCGCCCCTCGCTCCGAGAGCCCCAGCACCGCCGTCTTCAATCGTCCCGTATTCATCGTAGTTTAAGATGCCCGAAATAGCTACCATTGTTCCCCTAATTNTACATTTGTCTCGCCGAAAAGCAACCAGCGAGACGTCTCCTGAGCCCAGTCGAACGATAAGAGATGCGAATCGGCCACTGAGGACACCGAAAAAAGACTGATTTCGGATGTCATCCCGCCCGAGGCGGAGACACGAAGCAAAGCGGAGAGCCCCGAGCAATAGTCAATAGTCATTTGTCAATAGTCAATGGAAACCGGCAGTTTTGCTCGCCAGTCGTTGGCCTGTTCCGGTTTGTTCCGGATTGTGGAAAGTGACACCAACGAAGGTTCTCTAATCAGTCGACGTCGGACGTGCGTTGAGCCAGGTTGCAGAGATCGTCGAGGTCCACCTTGCCGTTGCCGTTGGTGTCCACAATTGGAACCAATGAAACCTGCCACAGGTCGCCGTTGCCAAAACCGTCGGGCCGCGCGGAGGTGAAGTATAGCGTCGAACCATCGGCTGAGATGTATGGGTGAACTTCATCAGCCCAACTATTGATGGTAGGCCCGAGATTCACTGGTTCGCTCCAAGGTTTGCCCTTCGCTGAGCGTGTGCTGATCCAAAGGTCTCCACCGCCGGCGCCACCGGGTCGGGCGGGGCCAAAGAAGCCGGCACTAAAAAATAGTGACAGTTCATCGGCCGAGAGGCCCGTGCAGAATTCACTGGCCGAAGTGTTCACGGGGGGGCCGAGATTCACGGATTCTCCCCAATCATCCTTTATGCTTGCCCGTGTTGTGACCCAGGCATCGAATGCACCGTAACCCCCGGGCCTGTTCCAGGACGTAATGAAAAGTGATAGACCGTCGGCTGAGATGATCGTAGGACCTTCATCCCCCGGACCGTTGACATTTGGACCGAGATTGACCGGTTTGCCCCAGTCATCATCTATGGTTGTTCGTCTTGCCACCCAAACGTCCCAATTACCATATCCACCGGGGCGGTTTGAACCGAAGAAAAGCGACAGGTCATTGGCCGAGAGGCGCGGAGCCCATTCGGAGTAAGAAGAATTGACCTTGGGCCCAAGGTTGACCGCCGGACCCCAAGGATCGGTCTTTGTTTGCCGCGTGGTCACATACAGGTCGTGTTCCCCCAGGACTCCCTGCCGATGAGATCCGAAGTAGAGCGACAGACCGTCGGCGGAGAGGCACGGGAACGACTCGTTCTCCGAGCTGTTGACCGGTGGCCCGATATTCGTAGGTGTTGCGAAGATGAAATCTGCATTAGCCCGCCCAGGCCCTTCAAGAAGGCCAAGTAGCTGATCAAAAGTGGCTTGGCCTTCCTGCTTGTGACCGCTCTTATGCAGTGCCATAGCAAGGAATGCAATTTCCGATACCTGCGCCTCATCGCCAAGCATGTTGCGGAACTGCTCGACGCTGGCCAACGTCGCAACCGCCTTCTCATACGCATCGCTGCGATACTGCTCGATGCCCATCTGGGCGAGTTCATTCAAGGCCGAAAATGCGACTTGACCTTTCTCACCTCCGTGGCGGCACATGCCCTCGATCACTTTGTGGTAAAGCGATTGTGCCTGCTGGTCTCGACCCTGTCCCCGATAGACAAGCCCCAGCCAAAACATAGGTTCCAGTGTTTTCGGACTCTTCTCACCCAGCTTTTCCTGATAGATACGGAGCGCCTGCTCTAAGGGTCCTTCAGCCTCTTTGGCCTTGCCGTGCCACCAATATGCCTTCCCCAAGGAGTGTAGGATCGATGCCTTAACGAGGGGCCGGTCCTCAAACTCGTCCTCTAATCTCCATGCTATACCATCGAGAACAGACAGAACGGTTAATTCCCGAAAGCCACCGAATGGATTGGTCGATGCCAAAAGCTCGTTTGTGAGGAAATTGTTGATAGCCTGGGCTTCAGCGCGAGCTCGGGCTTGACCAATGGCAAAGAGCATGGAGACTATGACGCCGGCCGTGAGAATAGCCAGCAGCGCTGCGATTCCCGCGACCAATGTTTGGTGTCTTTTCACAAATTTCTTGATATGATACATTCCGGATTCGGGCCCGGCGATGAGCGGAGCACGTCGCAAGTAATTATCGATATCCCGTGCTAATTCGCCAGCCGTCGTATATCGCTTATCCGGATCATTAGCGAGGGCTTTGAGCAGCAGGAACTCCAGTTCTTTATCAACCTTTGGGCAGATTTTACGGGGGCGTCTGGTTTCTTCTTCCGCTATTCTGCGCATCACCTCAAGACGAGAGCCCGACAAATCGTGTGGATATTCACCCGTTAATAAAGCGAACAATATCACGCCGAGGCTATACACATCTGTCCGTGTATCCAGTTTGTCTATATGACCGGCTGCCTGCTCCGGCGACATGTAGGCCGGTGTCCCGGCGGCTTCGCCGTCTATCGAAACTGTCAGGGCGACATCATCCTCAAGCAGATTCTTGGCCAAGCCGAAATCCACGACGTACGGTATGCCTTCGGCCGTGACGATAATGTTAGAGGGTTTTAAATCGCGGTGAATGACTCCGTTTTGGTGGGCATGTTGCACAGCTTGGCAGACCGTCTGCATCAGTTCCAGGCGTTGCCGGGTAGTGAGATGATGCTGCTTTACGTATTCGTCCAGATGCATTCCTTCGATAAGGTCCATCGCGTAGTAATAAATGCCCTGATGGATACCGCTATCGTGAATTTGTACTATATTTTGGTGTTTTAAGGCGGCAGCTAATTCGACCTCACGCTCGAAGCGGGCGAGGGCCTTCTCCGAGCTGATGAGTCCCGCTCTGGGAATCTTCAAGGCTACTTCCCGGCTAGTGCTTACTTGCAGGGCGCGCCAGATCTGCCCTTGCCCCGCTTCACCTAATTTACCTAAAATCTCGTAACCCTCGATCTGGGGTGTGCTGCCTACCGGGCCGGGTGGCTTGGCTTTTCCGCCTTTGCCTTTCATCGAATCCACAAGGTCTGCCTCTTCGGAGGCGACAGACAAAAGGCGGCCCAATTGTTCGGGGGTCAAGCCGTATGTCGATTTCTTTTCCATTATCTTGTCCCACTTAAAGATAATGCAAAGGTTCTGCTATCCTGCACCCTTTTTGGAAAATATCTGCATCAATTCCCGCAATTCCTCATCCACGTCGGCATCGCCCGTCACAGACCGACGCAGGTGGCGCTTCAAAGCCGTCCGGAGACGCCGTTGCACCGTTCCAATGATGTTCGAGGCTTTTCTTTCATCTTTGATGCCATACTTCTCACAGATCTTCGGCAATGAGGGCGGCTGGGCATGTTCCATGATTGGCTGCAAAACCCTGGCGTGGAACACCTGCCAATGGAGAGTCTTATCCTCAGCACGGTATTTGGCTTCCACCTCCGCCAGCAGCTTATCCAAAAGTACCGATACCCAAGTGTAATTGAAGGATTCCTCGGGCGTCAACTCGCCCACAGGTTCGGGCAACCCAGCCGGATCTATCTGTTCCAACCGAACCAGCTTCTCCTTCGGGATGCGCTTTTGGGCGGTCTCTTTACGGTGTACTCTCGCAAGATACTGTTCCAAAGCGCTCAGCAAAAACGTCCTGAAACGCCCGCGGGCTTGATCCGCCCGCCGGATCAGTTCTTGATCCAATACAACCTCCTGGAAGAATCCCTGCGTCAGGTCCTTGGCCGGCTCGTTGTCATATCCTTTGCGCCGCAGGAAGCAATAGACCGGCTTCCAATATCTCCTGAGCAGCTCGTTGATCAGGGCCTGATTGTCTGTATCGCCATCTGCCGCAATCTTGCCGATAACGCTCCAATGGGTCGTCAGAAACGCCTCGGCCGTCCCACCCATGCTCGTATGCTCGTAGCGGCTCATCAGTCACTGCCCTCAATTCCGATTTCCCGCTCAAACTCACAGTAGCCCGCATCACGATGATTGAAACATTTTAATCGATAATATCTACGCATGCAAGAAGTTCCTGCAGAATCCAATCTTCGAAGCCGGTGTTAAGAGTAAAAAACAAGGCATCACGAAAAAAAATAAGCCATTTGTGCAGTATCGCCGCTTCTTTGCATAAGAAATAGGCGAACACAAATACGCGTAAATGTGGCTTAAGGCCTGTATCGCCGAGTTTTTGGGAGAATTTAGCTTTTGTGATGAAGGTCAGTTGAATTCATCGTTGTTCTCTATCAACCGGAAAGGAGAAGCGATCATGAGTCTCACAAGAAAAAGAAACGTTAAACGCGTTGTTGTCCTTGGACTTACAGCCGTTCTGCTCATCACGACCGGCTGGTCCGTCTTAGCTAATGTCGAGTCGGCACCTGTTTTCGTGCCGAGTGGCGTGTATGTATGCTTCGGGCCACAGATATGGACCGACACAATCATCCCGAACGACCCGGTCGGTAATACAACAACCCACATAGGCAACTACCTCATGGCCGACCCCACCCTTTTCGGGATGTTCCCGGAAGCCGACAATCGGCGTAACGCCGTGGGCGGGGGGGTCAGAATAGGACCTAAAACTTGGCACGTCACCTGGATACAATACGGCTCAAGGGGATTGGAACTACAATACATGCTGTTGTATTGCGCCCTGGAGACCTTCAGCGACGATGGCGAGACCATGTTTATGGAATATACTGTTGAATGCTACCTGCCCGAGAATGACGCTGACGGCGATGGATTCCCCGACGAGGGAGAGGTGCCGTTCGCCACATCGACTGGCGGTAGCGTCACGCTCAATCGTGTGCCCATACGCCCTTTGTACGAGCCGCCGCCGGAACCTGGCCAGTAAGGCGCGCGCTACGTGTTCGGCGATACAGGCCATGTCCATATTTGTTTTGCCCAACTGGGCAGAAAGGAAAGTGTAAAAAATGAAACGGTTAAATTGTACAAAAATCAGTAATTTCGTTTGGATTTTAACTGCTCTTGCACTGTGCGGGATTTTGAACACAGCCCCGATGGCTCTGGCAGCAGGGGAAACATGGACGACGAGGGCCGACATGCCCACGCCAAGGTGGGGTCTTTCCACCTGCGTAGTAAACGGCAAGATATATGCTATCGGCGGCGGACAAAGCCCGTACGGCAACTATCTAACAACCGTGGAGGTCTATGACCCCACGACGGACACCTGGACGAAGAAAGCCGATATACCAACAGCAAGGGCATTTGCTGGCGCGAGCGTAGTGAACGGGAAGATATACATTGTTGGTGGCTCCCCGGGCCAACAAATGATGGTTTCGACCGTCGAAGCCTACGACCCGGCGACAGACACCTGGACGAGGAAAGCCGATATGCCGACCGGGAGGACCTTTCTTTCCACCTGCGTCGTGGGCGGCAAGATCTATGCCATCGGTGGCTACATAAATGGGCCAACGTGTTTTTCGACCGTCGAAGCCTACGACCCGGTGACAGACACCTGGACATGCAAAGCAGACATTCCGACCGCAAAGTTAGGTCTTTCCACCTGTGTCATAGACGGCAAGATTTATGCCATAGGAGGTATAACGCGCGAAATGGCAGGACCAGGCAGTTCAACGGTAGAAGAGTATGACCCGGCAACGGACACCTGGACGCCAAAGGCGGACATGCCGACAGCCAGAGGATATCTTTCCACAATTGTGGTGAGCGGGAAGATCTATGCTATCGGAGGTTCCCCAGGTTCGTGGGGAGGAATTCTTTCGACGGTTGAGAAGTATAATCCGGTGACGGACACCTGGACGACAAGACCCGACATGTTAACGGCGAGGGACCTGCTTTCAACCAGTGTCGTAAACGGCAGGATTTATGCCATCGGGGGGTCCTTGGTGGATTTTCCCTGGTCGCCTTGTTCAGCGGTGGAAGAGTATGAAATCAGATTCATACCGACTGACTTTAACAGGGATGGAACCGTGGATATCAAGGATCTGTTGATACTCATCGAAAACTGGGCCCAGGATGAACCGTTGGTTGATATTGCTCCGTTACCTTTGGGCGATGGCATCGTCGATGTCCTGGACCTGGAGGTTTTGATGAGCTACTGGGGGCTAAACGTGGATGATATATTGGCGCATTGGGCACTGGATGAAACTCAAGGCATTGTTGCCCACGATAGCATCGGACTCAACAATGGGACCCTTCACGGCGAGCCGGTTTGGCAGCCTTCAGGTGGGAAATTTGCCGGGGCGTTGGAGTTCGACGGAATTGACGATTATGTCGAAACGGACTTTGTTCTGAACCCCGCAGCAGAGTCGTTCAGTGCGTTTGCCTGGATTAAAGGTGGCTCGCCGGGACAGGTGATTATATCTCAGACAGATGATACCGGCCACGGCACCAGATGGCTTTGGGCAGATCCATCATACGGTAGACTTATCACCAGATTGATGCATCCGCCATTTGATCCATTATTGTCTGAATCCGTCATCACTGATGGCCAGTGGCACAACATCGGGCTTGCGTACGACTTCATCGGTTTACGAAGATTTTTGTATGTGGATGGAGCAGAGGTCGCCAAGGACACTGATTTCGTGGGTGGCATGTCTGTGTACGGTGGTCTGCACTTTGGTGCCAGCAAAACCCTTGATGCAGCGAGTTTCTTCTCCGGCCTGATCGACGACATCCGCATCTACAACCGGGCCATTAGCCCGTAGTTACGATGTTCCACAGGAGAAAACTCAAGGGCTGGCTGCTTAAGACACGGCCAGCCCTTCTTCTTCGACATGAGAATCGAGCATCCAGAATTGTGTCCGTTCGTGGTTATGTATCGTCGTTGGTCGTTCGTATTTAGTCTTTGGTTGTTCGCATCTTTGTGCCTTTGTGGCCCAATCATCCGCGTAATCTGCGAAATCGGCGGTTAAAACAAAGGAATTCATTTGACGTATAATATCAGTAGAAGTACAATATATAATTAACATTTACTATCGTGTATCGTATATAGTGTGTCGTATGTAGTAAATAATGATGCGGGATGCTTGATGCTTCGCTGTAAGGCGTCCCGTGGGGAGATGTCGGATGCAGGGAATGAATTGTCAACTCTCGGCGTGCTCCGCGCTCCCGGCGGTGGATGAAAAAACAAACCCAATTTGCTGTGGTCATTCCCATTCGGCCGCGCTCAGAGCCAGCCCTGAGCTTGCCGAATGGGGCAGGCTGTGTGGATTAGCGGTTCCCTATANACTATTCAGAAGCGTTTAAAAGTGCTCAAAAATGCACAAAAATTTACAAAAAGCCTCAAAAACCTGTGTTTATCTGTGGATAAAAAACAAAGAACTGGTGTTTATTCGAGTTTATTCGTGGTTTCATCTGAAAAAACAAAGCCAATTGGCCGGCCTTTGGCCGGAAGCTCGAAGCACTAATGTCGAAATCCTAAAAAGAGCCCCTTGGCCGAACACCGTTGTGCGAAACAAACCCAATTTCTCAAGCATGGAGAACACATAAACCCCGGCACTAAAATTGGTTATGGCAATCTGCTCGTTCTCGGGGGACAAGAAAACAAAGCCAATCAAAGCCAATTTGCTTGATTCTGTTGATTCGAGTTGATCCTTCGACAGGCTCAGGACGGCGTTCGTGGTTCAAGCGATATGCAAACCAGAATTATTTTTTATTTCCGTAGAACCGCCCCCGGCTTTGCTCGTATAATGAATACCAGTGAAGTATATTCTCATGTCTCTCAAGAATATTCTCCCTAAAAGATCGAGAGACACAGTTTACGCCCAATTGTGGGCCTAAGGAGTCCTATAGTGAGTACAGGAACAGTGAAATGGTTTAACGAGAAGAAAGGCTTTGGGTTCATCACGCCGGACGGCGGCGATGAGGACGTCTTTGTCCATCACTCAGAGGTCAGGACGAACGGCTACGCTACGCTCGCCGAAGGCCAGAAAGTCCAGTTTGACATGGGCCAGGGTCAGAAAGGCCGGTCCTGCGCGACCAACGTGATCCCCGGCTAATCCAAAGCAACACGCCGTAGAAAGCCAGCGGGCTCCGTCAAGAACCGGAGCCCGTTCAATTTTTGTCTGGTCAGCAGGCTTTTTGGCCCATCCTTTGAGATTCTTTTCAATTCTTGCCGAGCGGGTGGCGGTACCCTTGGGGATGTCTTCGCCCAGTTCCTTGTGAAGCTGCTCGGGGCTCTCTTTCTCCTTTTCCAGAGGGATGGACTTGGCCGGAACCTTACCTCAGAACTGCNATTAGTATCTGTGACTGCTCGGACACAGGGCCGTCGGGCGTGACCCAGTAGCCTCCCGGCCCGGCCCCCCACGAATAGACGGGGCATTGGAGTCGCGACGGCAAAAGACGCTCCAGGAAGTCCGCAACGGCTTGAGCCCGCCGGGCGGACAATATCCACTGCTTCTTTTCAGTTTGCTCATCGGGCGCCAAACCGAGCACGTAGAGCTGCATCTGTCGTGGATCAGTATCCTGCTGCAAGTTGGCGGCAAACTGCGTCAAAAACTCTTTTGCTGCCTCATTTAACTGCGATTCGCCTGATGAAAAAGCAATATTTGTCACTGAAAAGTGGTTCCTTTCTGCCACGAGCGCTGACCGCCTTGTTTCCATCGTCTCAGTGACTTTTTTGAAAAGCCTGCGAATTCTTTCTTCTTTTGCGTCGATGGTCCTGATAGCGGAGTCTTCATCTGGCTCGCTTACGGGATATTTCATCTGGGTCTGATCAAAATCCTGGGTCCTTTTCCTGCCCCAAAGCACACCGAGTCCGCCAGTCCGAATGTCTCTGACAAACGCCCCCTGGCCCGCATAGAACAGTTCGGGATCCTGCATTTGTGCCAGGCTCAAGAGCATCACAAAGAATGTCAGCAGCAGCGTGACCATATCTGAAAAAGTCACGATAAACGCCGGGACCTTAGCTTTGCCTTCTTCGGCTGGTGGCTGCTTACGGCTCAATTGTAAATACTCCGTTCTAATAACACGATCTCAAGGATGCGGTCGGCTTCTGCTTGAGGATTATCCTGTGGGGCGTTCTCGTGACTTTCCTGAAGTGTACCTGCCGCGATGCTAAATTGTCCTTTGTCGAGGCCATGTTTCGTCGTGAAATACTCTATTACCGCCCATGCCCGCCACAGCCCAAGAGGCTCGCTATCCTTTTCGTCACCTTGTCCGTTTTCACTGACGACCACCTTGCCAGGTACTTCCTTCAGGAATGACGCCATATCGGAAAGGACCTTTCGGCCCTGAAATGAAATGAGCGTTCCCCTGCCCCAGAAGATCATTCCTGACCGGGCCAAGAACACCTTGTGGTCGCGGAAATTCTCAGGCTCTGTTTCTTGCTTCAGTCTGTCTTTGGCTGCCCTTGTTAAGGTGGACTTCTCGCTGCCTTTGTCAAGGTTGTTCACAAATTGAATCGCCTTTGGCGGTGTCAACGCGCTCTTATCCATTTTCACAAAACTGAGTGAAGAGAATTGCTCGGTGAATGTCTTCTTCAATCGACGCAGGTTGCTTTCGTGGAAGGACGAGAAGCTCAGCAGAAGCACAAAGAATGTCAACAACAGCGTCATGCAATCGCTGAAAGTTACCATCCATTCCGGCGCACCGGCTTCTTGCTCGGGTTTCGGCGGCTTTGGCTTACGTCCCATTATATGTTGGCCTTGACTTCTTCACGTCTGCTCTGAGAGATAAACGCCTGCATCTTTTCCCGAACAGCGGTCGGGTTCTCACCTTGTGCGATGGCACAGATGCCTTCTGTGATCATTTCCATCGCGGTGACCTCCGCTTTGGAATAGATGCCCAATTTTCCCGCCAATGGAATAAAGATCAGATTCGCCGCAAAGGCGCCGTAGAAAGTCGTCAGCAGGGCCACGGCCATGCCGCTGCCGATCGACTCAGGCGAGGATAGATTTCTGAGCATTTGTACGAGACCGATGAGTGTGCCTATCATCCCAAAGGCAGGGGCGGCCGCGCCCATAAACTCCAGTATTTTCTTGCCGGTCGAGTGTCGGTCCTGGAGATACTGAATCTCAAGTGCCATAAGTTTGCGAATGTTCTCTAATTCCTGTCCGTCGACAAGCATCTGCAAGCCCTTGACGAAAAACAGATCGTCCAGGTTGCGAATCTCCTGCTCCAACGCCAATGCCCCATCCCGCCGGTTGATAGCCGCAAAATTGACCATCTTCTGAATCAATTCCGATGAGGATGGGACTTTAGCCACGATGGTCTTCTTGATTATTGAGAATATTCCCAAGAACTGTGGCAGTGAAAAGTGTATCATCGTAGCACAGAGCATCCCGCCTATCGTTATTGCCAGAGAGGGCACGTGCAGAAACGACTGCCACCCGCCGCCGGCTATAATCGCCCCAATGACTACCACAAGGCCGAACAGCACCCCGACGATTGTCGCAATATCCATAGAGTTACCCTCCCTCGGCTATTTGTCTTAATCGTTTACAGAAATACGCTGACATCTCTGGCTCCGTCTCCGCGATGGAAGCCAACACCTTGGCTTTCGTTCTCTCGGACATATAGTACAGGATTTTCACGGCGTCGTCGGCATTGTTGTTTTGCGCTTGGCTCATGTTCGTCAATATCTTGCCGGCACTGGCCGACTCCATCTTGTCATACGTAGCTGCTATCGATATCAGATTCTCTCTTTCGGTCTTGGCGATTTCCACTCTGCTCTGTTGCAGCTTATCCTGCTCATTCTTGAGATGCGCAACCGTTGAAGCCAGTTCGATTCGCAGGTTGTTGAGTTCCTCGATATCGGTTCTTAGCATCTCTTGCGCCGTCTGTAGTCTCTGTTCTCGTATCTCAAGCCCCTGCAGTTTTTGCTCATACTCCTGTATCTTTTCCCGAACTTCATAGACAAGGCTTTTGAGCTTTTTCTCTGTCATGGCCTTTCTCATCTTACTATCGACTGCAACAAGGCTGCCGGCCGTCGGCATCTGCGCTTGTGTGAGTCTAAGATCGGCTTGTTGGCCAGCCGACGGCGTCTGCTCGGCTTCAGGGTCTTGGGCCTGGGGCGTTGCTGTGGTAAGCCATGCAAGAACAAACATCCCGACAAAGCTTACGATTCCAATCGCCGCTACCATGATTATTAACTTCTTACTCACAAGCCTATCTCCTTCTTCAGTGCCCGACCCTTTGCGGAATCGTGGCCGATGGAATGGTCCACTCTGTCTCGCTGCATGATCTTTCGAGCAAAACCCATGGTCGTCATCTCGTCTGCCTCTTTTTGCTCGAGCCTTTCCTGCTCCTCTATGAATTGGGTTTTCGCTTCAGCTCGCAATTTTTCCAAACCTTCCTTAAATCGTTTGACTTTCAGAACGTCCGCGATCTTCTCTCTTTGCCTTGCATCCAGTTCATCGACTTCACTTTCGAGCATCCTGACCAACTCATTGTCTGCTGCCGAACACCTCAGAAAAAGCTCTTGCTTGCCCAGGCGCCGCCCGGGATGCTCTTCCATAAGACGATCGATGATGTTCTTCAATCGTCTCTTTTGCATTAGCAGCTCGCCCCGCTTCTGGGCCAGCTTTTCGGTTATCTCAAACAATTCCGCTCTCTTCGTTCGTTCTTCCTTCCTCTTGATGTCAAGAACGCGCTGCAGGCGCCATACGAATCGTTTCATTTAGTTCCTGTTTTCAGTTTTTTCGAGATCAACATTCAACAACTCGTCCCACGAGCGGGTGATGGCGGTCAATCGCCTGGCAGTTTCCTCAAACTCGGTCTTGTCCCGAACCGGCTGAATGAGGAAGCCATTTATTCTGTCAATCAATGCAATTGCCCCGTCAATACGGCGATTACTGCCCGGCGAGAAGGCACCGATGTTTATCAGATCTTCAGCGTCAATATAGATGGCATATATTTCCTTGAGTTTCCGGGCCGCCAACGTATGTTCTTCGCTTACCACGGCGGGCATCAATCGGCTTATACTCGCCAGAATATCCACCGCGGGGTAATGTCCACGGTCGGCCAGCTTTCTCGACAACACGATGTGCCCGTCCAGCAGGCTCCGGGCACTGTCAGCCACAGGGTCGGTCAAATCATCGTTTTCAACCAGAACCGTCAGAATCCCGGTAATGCTCCCATTCTCGGAGCAGCCCAAGCGTTCGACGAGCCTGGGCATCAGCGAGAAGACGCTCGGACAATAGCCTTTTGCTGCCGGCGGCTCACCGGCGGCAAGACCTATCTCCCGCTGAGCCTGGGCAAATCGCGTGAATGAATCCATCAAAAACAAGACATTCTTGCCTTTGTCCCTAAAATACTCGGCAATGGTTACGGCCGCAAACGCGGCCTTTACCCTCTGAACCGGAGGCGAATCCGACGTAGCGACCACAACGACACTGCGGGCCAGCCCCTCGGTACCGAGATCCTCTTCGAGAAATTCCCGAACCTCCCGGCCCCGCTCGCCTATCAGTGCGACGACGTTGACGTCCGCCTCGCTCGAATTGGCGATATCGCCCAGCAGGACACTCTTACCCACGCCGCTGCCCGAGAAAATACCGATCCTTTGTCCCTTGCCACAGGTCAACACTCCATCGATTGACCTTATTCCCAAAGCCAAAGGACGGGTAATCTTCTCTCGACTCAGAGGCGCCGGGCTGCTCCCATCCAATGCTTTCCTGTCCGTNCCTGCCAAAGATCCTTTATGATCTATGGGCTCTCCCTGCCCATCGATCACTCTGCCCAGGATGCTTTCGCTCAGGGTAATGTGGCGCGGGGTGGTTCGGGCAGTGACTGGATCGCCCGGTGATATACCCTCTATATGCTCCAGCGGCAGCAGGATAAGATGGTCATTCTGGAAACCCACCACCTCCGCCCGCACCCGGCGGCCGTTGCGAATCTGGATGCCGCAAAGTTCGCCTAAACCCAGTGTCGGGCCGGTNGATTCAACGGTCTGGCCGGAGACGCGGACCACAAAACCCTGACGATCCAACAGATTCACGCCGCGCAGTGCCGAATGAAATCTCTCAAAATCGATCAGACTGTCACTGGCCTCACTCGTCGCCATAACTCATTCTGCTTTCTTAAGTGCTCTGTCAATGCGTTCCAGATTCTCATCAATCAACGATTTGACAATTCCTTTTGCGCTCTCAAGCAAGCATTCTGCCCGCCCTATGTTTGGGTCGGACACAAACTGGACGCCGGCCAAGGCATCGTTCGGCTCATCTTGCTGTGCCTTTTGGCATTGCGCAAGGTCCTCGGGATTCAAATGCACCACCAAATCCTGACGGCTCGGTACATTCTTGAGGGCTTCCCTGACGATAGATTCTATNTCATAATCCCCGTTGTCCACTTTTTGCATCAAGATCTTTCTGGCGATTTCTACGGATAGTCTGGCAATTTCCTCTCTGTGCTCAACGACGACTTTGTCGTAGAACTGATTGAGCTTGGTGATCACGCCATTGAGTGTCTGGCAGGCTTGTGAAAACGCGGCTTTTTGAGCTTCCACATCTTCTATCGCAGTCTGCTCGCCACCGGCTTGTAGCCTTGCCTGCGTACCTCGGGTAGATGCGGTACAATCGTGTAAGATTTCGACCGATGTGATCGGCCTGGAAAGATGGATGGTCAGTGGGTCAGACATCGCACTCCTCTTCCATGAACGTAAGGTCGCCTTTCGCATTCATGTTGCGCAAAACTCGGACAATGTCCTCTCGTGCGCCTTCAATATCCTCCTTCTTGGGAGCAGACATGAGGGACGCTTCCTCATCCACTGTGGCCGCCGCTCGCTCGGAAATATTGGACCTAATCTTTTCGTTAATCGCCTCGTCAGCCTTGTGTAATCCTAACGCTAATTTCTTTGCATCCACTTCTCTCAAAGCCTCTTGCAGCGACCGGTCCGCTACTTGCGGTATATCCGCCCAGACGATCATCAAGTCCGCCACCATCTCACCGGCTTTGTTATCTTCTTCCTTGATGGCACTCAGCAGACCATCTCGAACTTCCTTGCCGAGGTTTCGCAAGATGATAGCGACCTTTCGCAGGGACTGTTCGGGCCGAGCGGCTACGACCTCACCGGCGCCGCCGGCCGTGATGACCTCAAGACGTCGGCAGACCGTCTCCGCTATTCTCACTTTGGCTTCCACGGTTACCGTCTCACAGCTCGTCATCCTGCTGATGGCACTGACCCGAACGCCTTCGCCCAAAAACCCGATGACCTCTGAGCTTTTCTTTGCCGGCAACTCGGACAGAACCACCGCAGCCGCCTGTGGATGTTCGCTCTCCAGGACTGATGCTATCGTTTGAGTATCAACGGAGCGAATGGACATGAAAGGATCGCGTTTATACAACAAATCCTGTATCTGGGTCTGAATCTGCCCCGCTTTCTCGTCGCCAACCGTACTGATCAGCATTTCGTTGAGAAAGCTGTTCATGTGAAAGGCTTCTTTGGCCTGCAGCGCATCGCAGAACTGCTGTACCACTTCGGTGCTCTGCTTGCTGCGTCTGAAACCGGCCGCATCCAGGTACGCCAATTCCACGGCCAATTCCTGAACGACCTCAGGATCAAGACCCTTGGCCAGCTCCGCAGCCGTGGCCGCATCCAGACTCATCAACAACATTGCCGCTTTTTGCCTGCCCGTCAATGCCATTCCCTTAACTCCCCTTTTCTCCAATCCAATTGGCAAACAATTGTCTGACGCGCTCGGGATCCTGTTCTAAAGCACTGGCTATCTGTCTGCGCAATACCAATGGCCCCGGGCTCCCGGCTCCACCGGGAAGCATACCGGTGGAGCCCGCCGCTCCAGGTATCTGCTCGGGGACGCCCTCCACCCGCGCTTTCTTCTTTGCGCCTCTGAACATGCGAAGCACGAGCAGCGCACAGATGGCCATAATCCCCAATGACGCATGGCGGGCAATGGCTATGAAATCAAGCCCGCCGGATAGCTCCTCGTCGAGCAGCGATTCGACCGGACGGTGAAACTTGACGTTTACCACTTTCAGCGAGTCTGGCCCCGCAAGATCCAGGCCAAGCGCATTTTCAATGAGTCTTTCTACATCATTAGGTTCCATTATCATCGCGGCCTGCCCGCCGGTCGCCGCTTCATTTACGTCGGGCGGCGATAGATCAACGACAGCCGCTACCGACAGCGACTTGATTTCGCCCGGCAGGATAGTCTCCTCCGTTACGGTCTTGCCGAGCTCGTATTCGGTACTGATTTCCTCGGTCGTTTCCGGCTTACCTGCTGCGCCGCCGCCCCCGGACGACACGGGTTTGGAAATGTTTTTGATCTCTTCTTTTGCGACGGCTCCCTTCGGCTGGAAGGTTTCCGTAATTGTGCTCACGCTGTTCATGTCAACAACTGCATGCACCCTCACCTTTGCCCGTCCGGGTCCTAATACAGCGGTGAGCATCTCTTCCGCTTTGTCCTCCAGATCCTGCTCGAGCCTTTCTCTGTAATCCTGAACGGTGCCGGCCCCGCTGGCCGTAGTTTGATCCGACTCATTGGATAAGAGACGCCCCTTACTGTCTACTACGGTCACGTTATCTGTGGTAAGTCCCTCCACACTACCGGAGACCAAGTGTGTAATCGCGGCTATGTTCAAGGCGCTCAATCTGTAACCCGGCCTGAGTCGGAGGACCACAGAGGCCGTCGTCGTGCCGCCCTCAGACGTGAAAAACGTTTGTTCAGGGCTTACGATATGGACCCGCGCGTGAACCACGCCGTCAATCATTTGGATACTTTTGGCAAGTTCTTCCTGTAGTGCTCGCTTGAGATTCACGCTTTGAACAAATGGGCTGATGCCGATCTTTTCATTGTCAAATATCTTGTAGCCGCTCTGCTCACCTGTCGGAAGCCCCTCTTTTGCCATATCCAGACGAAGCTGATAGACCTTTTCTTTCGGAACATAGATCGTTGTCCCGCCATTTCGCAATTCGTACGCAATACCCTTTTCGCTGATCTTCTCTGTGATCTGAGAGGCCTCCTCGGCGGCGAGCTCCTGGTAGAGCATTCTCATATCCGGTCTGCGGGCCCAGTGAACGAGCAATACGCTAACGGCAGCAACAGTCAGTACGATCGCAATCAGCAAGGCCTTTTGAATCAAGCTGACATTTTGCCAAATGGCCTCTAACTTCCGAAAAAAATTCATTGAATCCCTTCGTTGATTGACTGTTCTCGGGGGCTTTTTCCAATAATCAATAGAAGATCATCAATCGTCGATAATCAGTTACAGCGGCATATTCATAGTCTGTTTATACGCTTCAATTAACGTATTTCTAACACCCACAAGAAGCTTGAAACTCATATCAGCCTTGGCTACCGCCGATACCACCGAGGCAATATCCTCGTTCTTGCCGGACAAGAGATCCTTTATGGAAATATCCGATGATTGTTGAAGATCATCAACTTTGGAAATATGTCTTTCGACAGCCCTGACCGTATCGGCAAACCCTGACTGTGGGCTTGTGGCTTTGGCCTTCGTTATTCCGGCAATACCGGGATGGGTATGGCGTAGTATCGAGCCTACATTGGCATTTGAGTTAACCATTCTGTTTCGCCTCACCTAAGTAGTTCAAGCGTGGTTTCTACCATTTCCTGATAGCGCTTCAGAGCCGCGGCATTCGCATGATATGCCCGTGCTGCAGCGTTCAAATTCATCATCTCCATTGGCAGCTTCACGTTGGGCATCGTTACATATCCCTGGTCGTCTGCATCCGGATGACCGGGCTTTAGAATTCTCGGGAACGCGCTCATATCAACAGCTATTTCGTCCAGACTCACGCCCCCTATGCCATCACCGTCTGTTCTTAATACCGTCTCAAGCCTGCGATAAGGTTCACCGTTACCGTTGTCCGTGGACTGGGCATTTGCAACATTCGATGAAATCACTTCCATCTTTTTGCTCTGCGCCCGCAGGCCCGAAATCGCTATGTCTATAGGGCCGAAACCAGTATTGACTTCCATTTGTATCTGCCTTTCAGTCGACGCCACCGCCAAGTGCCGCGGTCTATTTCACATTCATCGCCAATTCGATTTGTTGGTATTTCTTCTGGAGAAGCCGAACGTATGCTTTATGGCGAAGCGTATTCTTCACCATCTCCCCAACCTCGACTTCCAGGCTGACATCATTGCCGTTTGACTTTACCGGTGTCTGCCTGGGCTGATAGATCTCCGCCTCGATTTCGCTCAAATCAACATCTCCAGACGAATCTAATGCTTTGGCGAGCAATTCATTGAACTTGACATCGATCCTGCGATATCCCGGCGTCTGGAGATTGGCGACATTATTGGCGATTGTCTTTTGGCGAAGACTCTCAGCCCTAATCCCAGCGGCGATTATGTCAACTATATTGTTCGTCTTGGACATCTATAGCTTTCACATCCGGCACACAGAGTTTCTTCACTATGGGTGAAGATGAGCAATAGTCGTGCCAAACGACCGGAATTCCCCATTTTCAATCCATTAGCCACCTTTTCTGTGCAAAAAGCCGCATCGAATACAGATAGGCACGCGTTCGAGCAGCAGAGGCGCTGTCAGAATCCTATACACCCACATGCTTTTTTGACGTTTTCCATTCGCCCCAAGGGCCTTCAAGTTCGCCCCGGCAAAACCGGAAACTCCTTCCCGGCAACAGGAAGATTTGTCCGCAGTTACACCCCAGAATAGAGCATTTTCAAACAATTGACATTCTTGCGACAGTCACATGCCCTGTACGAGTAAGCAGTTATCGTTCATCGAAGACCCGCCCGTAAATAGTGGCACGACAGTTGCTCCAGTCATGCTGTATGGATATGCGTCTGATAAAAAGTATGTTTGCCGGTAATCTTGTTACTGGAGCGACTTTGCTGAAATCCGCTGCAAGCCCGCATGCCCGGCAGGTTGCCACAATGCCCACCGACCATGTGCCCCCCGCTAATACCGGCGGAACGCCACCCGCCGATAATGCACAGCTTCTATCTCAAAAAAAGGCTATTAGCGAGACATTGAAGAATCCTGGCTCCACCACCGGCCGGAGCACCGTGACTGAAACGTCCAGGAATCCCCAGACTAATGGGAAAGGAAGAAAGCGAGCCCAGAACTCCGAGACGCCCTCCGGGACAACACATCCTGCCAAGTCTCTTTTGGTCCAGGGGGTGGTGACTCGGCCTGCGGCGCTCGACGGAGCCGCCAGCGTGGAAGCCCTGAACCGGTTCCAGCGACAAGTAGAAACCCGGACACCGGGTGAACCTGTCCGGCTAATCGCCGACTCCCGTTCTCCCCAGGCACCTGCTCTTATTGCCCGGCCGGCCAAACCAATTGCCCCCGGCCCCGACCCAATCGTATCTGCAACCTCCGAGCCGGATAACAAACTGATTCGGCCACCCATCGGCCAGGGCCAGATCGACTCCGAGACGATTTTGCCTGGCAGCCCTGATCATTCATCCAACGCTAACGTCCCGTCTGGAAGAGACAAAGATATCGGGAAATTGTTGGTGTCCGGTAAGACAGCTATCGCAGGAGAAAAGCTCGCCAACCAGGAAAACGGCAAAGAGCTCTCGAACGAAGTGCCTCCCAGCGACGGCAAAATGCTCACGGCTGGAAAGAGACTAAGCGCTGCAGATGAACCGTCAGCTAATGAACGTCCGAAAACACTTGAAGCAAACAAAACGGCTGTTGCTTCGAAAGCGACGACCGACCGGGCAAGCAACCAGGAAGTGACATCAGAAGGGATCGCCGGCAACAGCAGAATAGCCCTCGCAGGCGAAAAGCCGGTTGTGACAGATGAACCAACGGTTTTGCCAAGTGCCGAAACAACAGTATCGACTGAACCTGTTGTCATTTCGACACTGGTTTCCAACCAGCAGAATCAGCACAGCGGCAGAGAACCAATCCGCAAAACGCCCAACACCGGCGGCAAAACAGCCATCCAGAGTGAACAATCGGCCGTCAGAAACAACCTCTCTGCTCCTGACAGCTCGAAAACTCAGCTATCAAACACGCCATCTGTGGCCGCCAGCGAGCAGCCGGGCCGTTCCCAGCAGAAGGTGTTGATTGCTCAGCAAAGCCCCATACGGACTTCGGAAAGAACAATGCCTCACAAGGCTGATACTGGCCAGAAGGACCATCGTGGCAAAACGGAGCTATTTCACTTGCCTGAAAAGAACGGAGTCCGCCTCGAGAATCTTTCGGTCAGGTCTGTCGCACAGAAAATAAGCCGACATCAGGTGCAGTTATCTGCCACAAAAGCCGAAAACAGCAACAATGTGCTCACCCACCAAGGCCACAAACCAGATATAGAGCCGGGCGAACAGGTACTGCCCGGCGAAAACGTCCAGCCCGGGGCGACAGAACAGTCTCCGGCCTCACCTGCCTCTGCGGCGTTTGCGAAGATCGCCGGCAATGGCGAATCCGGCGACAGTGTTGGTGGACAAATCCAGGAGTCTATCCACCGTTCTTTCCGCTCGGGCAGTCAGCAGATCGTCGTTCGGCTCAACCCGCCTGAGCTTGGCAGGGTCGCCATAAAATTCGCCGAACAGGGCGACGATATCAGCGGTCTATTGCAGGTCGATAAGCCACAGACCAGAGACCAGATACAGCAGGCGCTGCCTGAGATAATCCAAAACCTTCAGGATTCAGGCATTGCAGTCAAAAGACTCGAAGTCGTGTTGACAAACCAGCAGGAGCAGCAAACCTCGAGAGATCAATCAACGGAGGCCGGACAGGACAGCTTCTCTGGGCAGCAAGGCTCGCCGAATCCGGAATCACAGAGAAGTAATGGCACCTACGATCAATGGCTGGTAAACAACGACTATGTTATCGAACACGGAGAACCACAAATGCAATTTACAGATAATGCCATAAATATGCTGGTATAGGAGGATGGAAGTATTATGCCCGGATCGCATAGTTTAGCGACAGTAAGGGAGCAATACGAAAGCTATCCTTATCCGTACCGTTGCAGACCTAACCGATTTAGACAATATCCCCTTCTTTTTCAGGCACTTTTCACATGATCATTGCAATGGTGTCATCAATGATCTACGGCAGGGACATACGATGGCGATAGATTTTGGGAATGGAGAGGTGGTCAACATCCCCATGGGCAAATACACGAAATACATATTCAAATACATGGATGGAAATAGGTGCCTTCGCGAGATACTTGAATTGATAAAATCAGAAGAGCAGTTGGATCCAAGCGGGGTCGCTGAAGAGGAAATATTCCATGATTTCAGAATAATCCATAGCACGTTCAATGGTGTGATGGATATTATGGCGTTGAGGGATAAGTCCGTTCCGCCGTTTAAATCATACCGTCAGATGCAAAGCCGGCTGAGCGACAAGTGTGAAGAAAGCATGCGTGTATGACGGATACAAGAGATATGCGATGTTGATTGGAAGATGGCAGCCTTTCCATAAATTCTTCACAAGAGGCATTTGCGGCCAATGGAGGCGATATTTCGGCCCGGAACATAAGGCGGTTTTCAGACCGCACGCCGATCCCGTTCTGCGCCGCCTTGGATATATTGACGGAACCGACTTGTAAACAGCGTATGCGAACATGAACGCCGGGCAGGATCAAGAATCAATCGTAATCAGAAGATGCGATTCGGATACACAATACGAAGAAACAGATCGAATCCCGGAAAGGTGTCATGAAGCTATTTGGAACCGCTCAACCATTTGTAGAATCCCGAGAAAACTCATTTAAGATCGGCAGGCTTGTCGCCAACTATGATTTCTTCAAAGCCCTTTTCACATACTCGGATTTTGATGAATTCCATGTCTTTTGTCCAACTTTCAGCAATTGTCAACTAACAGAGAAGAGGATTTCACAAGAGAATATCCCGGATGAACAGAAAGCGAAAATCAAAGTCTTCCACATTGCCTCACTCAAGAAATCGATAGCCGAAAAGAACTACCATATTTTCCATCTTGGCGGATGGGGATTTTTCTTCCCGGGCCTGATCCATCTCCGCAATATCCATTCGCCCAAGCCTTTCCCGATTACAGGTGTGACGCACTCCCTGAACGAGAAAGAAGCCGCGTTTCATGCGCTCAAAGTCTGTACGGCCCCCGTTCTGCCGTTTGATTCAGTCGTATGCACCAGCCACTGCGGCAGGAAGGTCCTGAAAAATCTATTTGAAGCAACAGAAGACAATTTCCACCCAATGAAGATCAGATACCGTGGACGAATGGACGTTATTCCATTGGGTATTGATGATGCTTACAGAACCGTTCCGGCCCGTTCTGAAAGTAGGAGATCGCTTGGAATAGACGATGATTCTTTTGTCATACTCTCACTTGGGCGTCTTTCATCAGACAAAAAAATGGATTTTGCCCCGTTCTTGACGGCGGTGAAACGCTTCACGGAAAAGAACCAGGACAAAAAAATAGTCCTCATGATTGCGGGCGGTGCGGATCCCCATGAGCAAAGGCTTACAAAGACCCTTCTACAGGAAAACAAACTTGAAGAAACCACAAGATTATTCGTCAATTTTGAAGATCATGAAAAGCAGCTTTTATACAGCGCCGCCGATATCTACGCAGCCCCCATTGACAACTTTCAGGAGACTTTCGGCCTTTCTGTTGTTGAGGCGATGGCGCACGAATGTGCCGTTGTGATTTCTGATTTTGACGGCTATTCTGAGATCGTTGATCACGATGTGGACGGAATCAAAATCCCGACTTTTTGGGCTGACGCAACAAGGGAATTTGAAGATGTTTCCGAGATTATGAATTTTCCCACCTATCAGTTGCTCCTCAGCCAGTCTGTTGCAGTTGATTTCGATAGAATGTTGGAAGCTTTCCAGAAACTGCTCGAGAACCCTGAAAAATGCAGGGCATTGGGAAGAACGGCACGAAGGAAGGTCCGGCAGAATTACTTCTGGTCGGATCTTATAACGCAGTATTGTGCTCTCTGGGATGAGCTGTCACAGCAGGCACAGGGCAGTGCCGTCGAGGTTGCCAAAACAAAGAATCCCTGGGAAATTGATTATTTCTCAGTCTTTTCGCACTACCCTTCAAAGATTGTATCCAACAAGAGCAAAATATCCTTATCTGAATACGGTGCCGAAGTTCTGATATCCGGCCATACTCCCGTGGCCTACTCGGACGTAGCCGCCGGCGTCATCATACCCCAGCTTGTTACTATCGCACTGAAGTCCATAGATCCGGATCCTGTCACGGCTGCGCAATTCACCGACGCTCTACAAAAACATGCTGCGATATCAGATTCCACAGCGCTGTATTATCTTTTGTGGATGGCGAAGTATAATCTTGTGAGCATTTCCGATGGAGCCTATGACTTTTAATCGATCCAATGAAAGAACCGTTCAGCGTGGCAGCGGTGCTGTGCCGCCGCTCGTATCGGTTATCGTGCCAACCTACAACCGTCCCGATGCATTGCCGGAGGCCCTGGATAGCCTTACGAAACAGACATTCAAGAATATCGAGGTCATTGTCGTCAACGATGGAGGCTGTGATGTCCAAAACGCCATCGAGGCGGCCTCGGAAAACGTCGACCTTACATACGTCCGTCA
>JGI2171J19970_10000412_pt1 | contig 22491 bp, 23 predicted proteins | sample DeeMarSWOR324_28_FD_19970 | JGI IMG/M metagenome (IMG submission 19970) | reverse complement strand
ATTTCTAAGGATGCCGGATAATTGGCTAGTATCTTGAGTCCTTCTTTGGTGTCCCAATGACTGAGAACTAGCCCACGAGGGATACTAACACACCTTCTAGCAAAGGAACTTGAGTCGACCGTAAGGAGTCTGTCGCCTTGGCTTCAATCAAGGTTTGGAGGGGGCGCAGAAAAAGGTTTTTACACATCTAGAGTAGGCGACGTATTCGTTCCGATATACTGAACAGTATCAATTGTGTTTTAGGACCGTTTTCTTTGTATGTACTTGGTTCCTACGACAAGTGGGATGATGATTATCAGGAGTACGAGCACGAATGGTAAAACCTGCTCTTGAACGGGTTGCTGTAAACTAGTGGTATCTCCGATGATGGCGGGATAAAGAAATTCCTCGAAGAGCGAATAGAAGTCTAAAATGCTATAGGTGGTAGCTCCAGCAAAGACGAGTACAAGGTCTTGTTCAGGAAGAATAAAAACTCGCTTTCCACCAGCCCCACGCATGGAATATCCAGAGAGTTCTGGATCAACCCACCACTGGTACCCATAACCATCAATAGTGAAATTAAAGTATGAGTGAGTGCAGGCCGCCACCCATTCTGTGGGTATAATTTGAAAAGGACCCCAGGTACCATTATTCAAGAATAGGTAGCCAAATTTTGCTAAGTCTCGTAATTTTAATTCTAGCCCTCCAAATCCCGTTGTTATTCCTTGTGGATCTGTGGGCCATTCATAAACCGAGATTCCCATCGGTCCCAAAACCCGAGCTTGAGCATACGTCGCCATAGACATACCTGTGGTTTGGGAAATGATTGCCGAGATGAGATGTGAACAACCAGCATCATAGTTCCAAACCGCTCCTGGATCGTTGACCATTGGTAAATCGAGGACATACTGAATCCAGTCTGGCGCCAATCCCATTGTTTGTGCACTAGACTCAAATCCCGAGGACATCGTGAGCAAATGCCATATGGTCATAGCGTCTTTCTGTGGACTCGGGTTTGCAATAGTTCGGTCTGTAAAATAGTCCAAGACCGAATCATTGACGCTTGTGACATAACCATCTGCTATCGCAGCACCGAGGATTGTTGCGGAAATGCTTTTGGTAATTGATGCTACTGTCCCAAGAGTGTCTGGTCCTAAGTTTGGCCAGTAAGCTTCATACAACAGGTATCCATTACGGATTAGCAGAAAACCTGTTAGTCCATCTATTGGGTGTATGTGATTCCAAAATTCGTCTAGTCGAGTAGAATTCATTCCTTGAGATTCAGGTGGTTGTATTCGCCATCCAGCGGTGGGCCAATAATCACGATCTTGAATGGGTGTAAAGTGGGTGCTGGTTACAGGTGTGATTACTGAGGCCAAGACCAGGGGGATTAGAACGAGAATCCAATTCTTCTGTGTTGACATGTATAGCAGCACCCGTTAGGTGAACCAGAGAAGGTTTATCATATATTTTTATGAACGGGAACCGGCAGGTACGATTTTCGACTTGTGTTAGAGAATTTCTTAACAGTTTAGTAACCAGCAAATTCTGTTTTCAGCATCCCATAAAAAGCAAGAACAAAATGGTATTTAATGCCGTTTTCTTTGTTGATACATGTTACCGACAATAACTGGAATCACAGTAAGTAGAAGAACTACTATGAATGGAAAGATTTGTTCCCCAACTGATGGTGTGTAATTAATAGTGTCACCAATTATTGCAGGAAAGAGATATTCCTCAAAGACCGAGTAGAAATCTAAATAAGTGTACCTGATTGCGCCAGCAATTGCAAGGACAAGGTCCTGTTTCGGCAGTATGAATACTCGCAGACCACCAGCCCCACGCATAGAGTACCCCGAAATTATCGGATCAACCCACCATTGATAGCCATAACCATAGCCATTAGAAAACAGAAAATGTGCTTTAGTACATTCGGTCACCCATTCGGCGGGAAGTAGCTGAAAAGGCCCCCAAGAACCATTATTCAAATACAGATAGCCGAATTTGGCTAAATCCCGTAGACTCAAAGCGAGGTTCCCAAATCCGATTGTATTGCCTTGTGGGTCTGCATCCCACTCAAAATTAGAAATTCCCATCGGGGTAAAAAGCTTTTCTCGAGCCAAATCGAGCATAGATATTCCCGTTGATTTACTAATTATTGCTGAAATGAGATGCGGACACCCTCCGTCATACCTCCAGACTTCTCCGGGTTCACGAATCATGGGTAAATCGAGAAGATATTGCACCCAGTCTGAGCTAAAACCCATTGTTGCGGCATTAGATTCAAATCCGGAGGACATAGTGAGGAGATGCCGAATTGTCATAGCATCCTTGCGCGGATCCGGATTCGCAAAAGTTCGATCAGAAAAATAGTCCAAAACAGAGTTGTTAATACTTGTAATGTAGCCATCAGCCATTGCGACCCCGAGGACACCCGCTGTAAAACTCTTGGCTATCGAGGCAAGCCTCCATAGATACTCTGGTCCTACACCAGGATAATAGACTTCATACAACAGATACCCGTTTCGAATAAGCACAAATCCTCCCAAATCAGCTCCTTCATTCATTTGGTCCCAAAACTCGTCTAACTGGGCGGAACTCATTCCTTGAGATTCAGGTGGTGCCATTCGCCAACCTGTTGTAGGCCAATAATCACGACCCTGCACAGGAAAAATTTGGGTTCCTGCAACCGGTGAGAATAGGGAGACTAATATTAATGGAATCAAAGTGAGAACCCAATTCTTCTGAATTGACATCTTCAGCAACATCCACAAGGATATCACACAAAGAGTTCACCAGGTATTTTTATGAACGGGAACCGGCAGGTACGATTTTCAACAACCTTGAGTAGATATCGCGTCAAAACTGTAACTCTTGAATTCTTTTTTTGGCATTCGACCTTAGGAAAGATCAATATGGGTTCAAGACCGTTTTCCTCGTCGGGACTTATTAACAATTACAATTGGGATCACAACAACAAGGAGTACAATCACGAAAGGTAAAATTTGTTCGGTTACCGATTGTGGGTAACTAACAGGGTCACCAATGATTGCGGGATAAAGAAATTCCTCAAAGGCAGAATAATAGTCAAGAATGCCAAAGACCGATGCGCCAGCAAATACGAGGACTATGTCCTGTTCGGGAAGTACAAAAACGCGAATCCCACCTGTCCCACGCATAGAATATCCTGAAATGGCGGGATCAACCCACCACTGATACCCATAACCAACACCATCTGGTAAAAGAAAGTGTGTCTGGGTACATTCAATCACCCATTCTGAGGGGACTAGTTGGAAAGGACCCCAAGTTCCATTATTCAAGTACAGAAACCCAATTTTGGCTAAATCCCGTAAATTCATAGTTAAATGTCCAAATCCCATCGTGTTCCCTTGTGGGTCTGCATCCCATTCATAATTGGAAATCCCCATTGGCCCAAAGAGTCGGATTTGAGCGTATTCTGCCATGGGTAGACTTGTTGTTTGTGTGATGATTGCCGAGATGAGATGTGAACAACCACCGTCAAAGTTCCAGACTTCTCCAGGTTCGTGGATCATAGGCAAATCGAGAAGGTATTGTATCCAGTCATTTGGAAGAACAATTTGCTCAAGTTGGGATTCAAACCCAGCGGACATAGTGAGCAGATGCCGAATTGTCATAGCATCCTTGCGTGGATCCAGATTTGCTATTGTTCGGTCTGGAAAGAAGTCTAAGACGGAAGCATTGATACCCGTAACGTATCCCTCTGCTAGGGCAACACCAAGAGCTGTCGCAGTAACACTTTTTGCAACTGAAACAACACTCCAGAGGTGATCTGCGCCCACACCAGGATAGAACGCTTCATAAATCAGATACCCGTTACGGATAAGCAAGAATCCTCCCAGAAGTGCTTCTGTATACATATAGTTCCAAAATTCGTTCAATCGAGTTGAATTCATACCTTGCGCCTCAGGGTGTAATAATCGCCACCCCATATTGGGCCAATAATCACGTCTTTGGATTGGCGAAGAAAGTGTGCTAGTCACAGGTGAAATTGTTGATGCAAGTATTATTGGAATTAATATCAGTATCCAACGTTTAGTCCTCAACATTTTCAGTAGCACCAGTAGGATTGACCAATGAAGATGTTTTCTCATATTTTTATGAACGGGAACCGGTAAGTACGATTTTCAACGAGAAGGGGGTACTATTTTCAGAAATTAGGAACTTGTGAATTCTGTTTTTAACAAGCCATAGTAAACAAGGCCATAACGAGTTCCATGCTCGATTCGTGCTTCACGTAAATGTCCCTCTTTTTTAAATCCAAGTCGTTCAGCGAGTTTGATACTCGGATGATTAGTATCACGGGTTATGACAATTACTTTATGTGCTCCCAAGTCATGGAAGAGAAATTCCAAGGAACGCTGTGCGGCTTCCGTCGCAAAGCCTTTTCCAAGGTATTCCTGACCCAAGAACCAGCCAAGCTCAAAAGAGGGGACACCCCATATTTTGGGTTCAATCCAGATCTCACCAATGTAAATATTGGTCTTTTTGTCCCAGATACCCAACACGAAACGTTTTCGGGAGTCCCACTCTGCTGCATGTTTTTGCACCTTAGTTTCCGCTTCTTCTATTGTCTTAATTATGGCAACTTCTTCGACATTGGGGAAGAGAAATTCTCGGTTATTGTTGCGTTCCAAGAATGCGAAAAGCGCTATTCCATCTCCTTCCGAGTATCTTCGTATCAGTAGACGTTGACTCTCCAGTTTTTCAGGAAGGCCTGATACTATCCCGGACATCAGCTCCACCGATTTGGATGATTAATTTACTGGCGTATCGTATTGCATCATTCCCATGAGATTTCCTTCTGTATCCTTAAAATACTGATAATAGCCAACCTTTGGTATCGTGATTTTTTCCCCGACAAGCGTCCCTCCATTCGTTTTCACCAGCAAAGCATATTTGTCCACATTGTCAACGCCTATAACATTCACTGTGGTTCCTTCAGGAAAGTCTTCTCGCTTAGCAAAGGAACCGTTTATTCCAGGCTCAGCGTCGTCACCAGTTACCAGAAACCAATGATCAACCGGGCCCTTCCATTTTTNTACCTTCCATCCAAACACGGTCTTGTAGAACTTTGTAATTCGTTCTACATCATCTGCAGGAATTTCAAAATCAATAACTCGCGGCATAGAAACCACATCAACCAATAATCCGGTATCTCTCTTAAAGCTGTTAATTTGTATCTACCAGTTCCGCTTGGTAAATTACTCATTTTTGCTGTGGAATTTTCCCCACGGACGAAATGTAGACAGTAAATTCGTCTTTGCCGTCAACGCCGATGAAAGCATCCGCAGATTTTTGATTGTAGGCCGCGATAGCACATGTTCCAGCTCCAATGGCTTCACAGGTCAAATAGAGATTTTGGCAAATGTGCCCAGCTTCAATTGCTGCTCCTTTGTGTGCAGCAATGCTATAGCGCCATTCGATTCGATACGGAATGATAGCCCAAATAAAGACGACGGCTCCGCGTCCTGCAAACGTTTGACCCCCACAGATTTTGGTCATTCGATCCGAGAAGTCAGGTTCTCCAGGCGCCACGCAGTAAAGTTTGTGTTCAATAGCCAGATAACGATAAATTCCGGGTTGAAGTCCATCGACACGATTCACCAGAAGATAGGTTTCATAGGGATGTCGTGAACCACCAGAAGGAACGGTGCGTTTAGTGGTCTCAACTTTACCATGGCGATGATCTACTTTGATTTCCCGAATACCTTGCGTGGCCCATAGTAAGAAGGACAATTCTTCGATTGTAAGGGATTCTTTCGTGAACCCTCGATGACTTTTACGACGGTTTATGGCATCAATTAACGGGATTTGGCCAATGGTGAAGTCTTTGGGTGCCACCAAGTCGATGAGCTCTGCATCCTTGGGATAATTCTTCTGATACGGAGGAGGAGGGATTTTTTTCATTTGATCGGGAAGAAGTTCAGGATGTTTCTCTTCTAATTTCACGAGTTTCTCATGGTCTGTAGCCTTGAGGAAGGTTCGACCTTTTTCTATCACTAATATCACCCATAACAAAGAGCATTGTCAAAGAGAAGGGATAAACGCCAACCAGTTCTGTGGACTCATTAATCTTCCTTATAGAGGGAAGAAATGCTGATGAAGGTAACTGAATAGTTCGATTAATTTCCTCTTTTCACTCTTATAAATACGAAAAGGCCTCCAATTACTACAACAAACCCGATTACTCCAGCCACAATAATTGGTAAATGGACCATTACTGGAGGAACATCCGGTGAGGCTTCAACAAGCCAACTTGACACTTTTCGCACCAAATCCCACTCGGAATCAGTATCATTCAGCCTTTCACGGAACACAGCCCCATCCCGATCACTACCTTCTTCAAACTCTGGATGAGGCGTACACAGACAAACAGTCCCCGCTCCAAAATGAAATACAATCATGCCAGATCCACCATTATCCGGATACGATAGGATTGGAATAGCATCGGCTACACCAGCGCCTACGAAGGCAGCTGAACCTGAACAGAAGAGGCGATACGATTCGGGTTCATCCGAGAGGTCAGGACCGGTCGAGGCGCGGTTGACTGTCATTTCCATTAGATATTGAGGCCCTGTATGTGTATCCATACATTGGGGCATGTAGGCTGTAATGTAGTCTAATTCGGCGTCGATTAGGGCTAGATTTTGTATCACAAATTCTGTGCCACGACAAACACTGAACAACGATCCACCTGCAGCAAGATATTGGCGTATTTGGATAATCCCAGCCTGGGTTACATCCCAAATGTAGTGATTTGGTCCCCATGCAGGGAAGACGAGAAGATCATAATTTGCTAACGCCCCCGCGATAATATCAGCCCCTTCGACTAGTTCTACGGTAGCGTTCATCCAAGAATACATATTCCACATTGCATTGTAACTCGGGTTATTATTGACGATGCTACTATGATATTCCTCAATGCCATATACCGCTACATTAACACCCTCCAAATCGGTGGGTGGTTGGGCTACAACGGTTCTTGGTAGCACAGAAACTAGGGACCCAAAAAACAAAGTCAGAACAATGAGACATACATATGCGGAATGTTGTTTCCGCCTCCAAGAAAGCCACCAGGACAAGACAGATCACCACGATGGGAAAGTTACTCTTTTGTTAGTTTAATCTCCCTTTTATTTACATGGAAACCGGAAAATGAGAAAAACTGCGGCTAAAACCCGTAACTGAGTGGTTTTTCGAACCGACAAAGTCAGAAATCTTCAGCAAAACACTACGCATGGTCGGGGTTTTAAGTTAGATGAAGTAAGAAGCCTTTAAGTTGGCTGAAATGAAATACCGACAAATGCACAAAGATGAGCTACACCGCGTAGCAGAGCTCAATCGCCGCGAAGTCATCGAACACATCTACTATTTTCGGGACAGCAAGTTAGAACTCGAAAAAGAACACTGGGACATCCCTGAATGGTCAACAGAACAGAAACAAGAATACCACCAACGATTACTGGACATCCACCACCGGGGTGGCACTGTGATTGGTGCCTTCAAGGGTTCGAAAATTGCAGGAATTATTGCCCTTGACCATGAGTTCTTCGGGAGCAATAAGGATCGTCTTAATCTCGCGGCTCTCTGGGTCAGCCAACCATTTCGAGACCGAGGTGTTGGCAGACACCTAGTTGAATTGGTTAAAAAGAACGCGAAAACACTGGGAGCAAAAAATCTCTATGTTTCTGCAACGCCATCAAAGAAAACTGTCGAGTTCTATTTGAGTTGTGGATTCCAACTGGCCAAGGTAATTGATCCGAAATTGTTCGAATTGGAACCAGAGGATATTCACATGGAATTTAGATTTTGATCCTTTTTTCCGAATTGTGCTAAACCCTTGAACAGTGTGTTCTAAACTTTAGGATTATAGGTTCGTGTAGGTAAGAGAACTTCTGTTTGAAGGGACGTAAAATGTCATTTCTAAAGAAGATTAAAACTGGTTTCTTGAATGTCAGTGGCTACCTCGTTCTGCTCCTCCAACAGATTCCTCCTTTGGGTGTATATCCTGTATTAATGACTATGCCAGTATTTCTCTACCTGCTTGTTTTAGCATCACAATTTCCTTGGAGCATCCCGAATGCAATCCTCGAAGGGATCCAAATGAGCATTCATATGTACCCTCTAGAAACTATTGTTGCTGTTACAGGGCTCATCCTTGTAATTTATTCGATTATCTACTTGTATACCCATCGAAAGGAAGGGCTTGTCACTACTGGTCCGTACCGGTTTATTCGCCACCCCCAATATGCGGGCTTTATTCTTCTAACCCTAGGCTTAACTTCAATAAGCTATAATCTCCTCAAGAACACGTTTGGCATGGGCTGGCTCACGCCCGAAGCCACACTTGCATTATGGTTTGGTCAACTTGCAATCTATATCACCCTTGCCCTCATCGAAGAATCCCACCTTACCAAAACCTTTGATGCCACCTACACAAAATACAAGGAAAACACATCGTTTCTGCTACCTCTAAAAAGTCTGGGCTACTTTGAGATTCCTCTCTCCATCACTTTGCTCGTTGGAATTCTTTTCATTCTTACTACCCTTGGAGCCCCACCAAACTTCGCCATTTAACAAAAACCAGATACCAATAAACTAGATACACGATTCAACATCAGAGCTGCCAATGAAGTTCAAAATTCCAATACATGGATTAAGATTTTCCAATTAGGAACTTCTCTCGTTCCATTTCAACTACTGCTAATGGGTGGAGGAGCAGTGTTTGGACTTCATTAAGGTCCCTAATCACACCTTGGTTTAAGGCATTATGAAGCCGTTGTGAGGCGCGCCTTACTAAAGAACTCCGTAAATCCTTGCCTGTCATCCCCCGCATGGCATGATATGTTTGATCAATGATATTATCTAATGAGGCAGCGATACAGCTAATGAGTTCTGGATTACCAAAGATGTCAACAGGTTCATTTTTTGACTGTTCGAAGGCTTTCTGAGCCTTCTTATCACGAAAAGCACCCCGTGCAATGATGACTGCTGCGGTAAATAGGGCTTTTCCAGTGGGATCGAAGGCATCCAACATCCGCATATCTTCTTCAAAGTCGGTCATCAGTTGTTTCCAAGCTTTTAACGCTCTTTTCGGTGGCGTCTGTTCTGTAGTCACAAATTCCCGAATTCTTGGCAGATACTCACCAGCCAATGCCGCAACGAGTTGCTGATAGCCCTTCCGATTTGCTGCAAAGGTCTCCCTTCTAAGCCCGCGTTTTCTACCCTGTCGCCAGTCACGAATTAATCCGTTAATATTTTCGATGGACAAACCTTCCACCCTCATATTCCTTTACACCCATCTTTTTTAAGATAGGTAAGACGAGACGTTTCCAGTGAAGACCATGAAATGCAGACTAAAGGATATCACTGTCCATTACGTGATGCATGGTAAAGGGAAACCTGTGATGATTATACATGGTTCAACGCTTGATCATCACTCTATGGTGGGGTGCATGGAACCAGTATTCAAAACCCGTTCTGGATGGCAGCGATTTTATCTCGATTTACCGGGACATGGTCAAACCCCAGCCCCTAAGTGGATTAAGAATCAAGACCACATTCTACAAGTTGTCCTAGAGTTCATTGACACAATTATTCCGAATCAACGATTCCTGCTTGTCGGTTTATCCTATGGTGGCTATCTAGCTCGGGGAGTGCTTTACAAGCGTATGGAACCAGTAGATGGATTGCTTCTAATTGTGCCCCGAGTGGTCTCCGAAAGAGCAGATCGAACACTTCCTCCCAAAAACGTACTGGTCCGAGATGACGCGTTCTTATCAACAATGAATCCTGCAGAAAAGGAAGGTTTCACTGAAGTAGCAGTGATTCAAACTTCAGAGCACTGGAAACGCTACGAACCAGAAATTCTACCTGGCGTAAAAGTAGCAAACCATTCATTCCTAAACCAACTAGTTACACACGGGAATGAATACAGTTTCAATGTAGATACCCCACCAAAAGCATTTGAGAAGCCCACGCTCATTCTCGTAGGTCGTCAAGACCATTGGGTGGGCTATCAAGACGCTTGGAACATCTTGGAAAATTATCCGCGTGCCACCTTTGCTGTCCTTGACCGAGCAGGTCATTGCCTACAAATGGAACAAGAGCAATTATTCAACACACTTGTCCATGAATGGCTAAATCGTATTGAGGAACAAATCTAAGACATTTTTAAAGCAAGTTTCAGTCGATACCCATCAGAGCAATTTTCCAAATTTATATAAAGTCTGTTTTCATCGGCAGATATTCGAAAATTGTTGATGAGGGCTATTTGTGGCAGATAAGAATGAGTACCAACCTCGTTTGTACCAGCTAAACGCCCGAGATCAAGTCATTAATTACTTAGAACACAACGAACAGAAGGTATTCTTGTTACTTCTTCCCACAGGGATGGGTAAAACCTTCATTTCCACCCTTATTGTTGAGATGCTCATTGAACGCAACTTACTTCAACCCGATGAAAAAGTACTCTTTCTGGTCCAAGATCGCAAACTCAAGTATCAAATCTATGCGATGGCAAAATCGTACGGACTTGCCAACCAGGGGTACCTCTTCTTATTGGATGAAGAAAAAACCCTACCCGCCCAAATGACTCAGCAACATGCAGATATGGCCAAGTTCATCTTTGCCACACCAATTCTTTTGCTGAACGCAATAACCGGACGAACCAGGCGAATTAAAAAAAGCACTCTGGAAAAAGTTCGGGTGGTAATAATTGACGAAATTCTTGACATTTTTGCGCAAAGCTATGGTAAAAAACGCCCTCGAAACGAAACTATCCAGTTTATCGAACGCAGGTTTGGTAATGGTCGTACATTCAATCAAATCATCTCTGATCTCAAACAAGAACTCGAAGCCTCCGAGACTCTGAACTATGAAGTTGACAAAAAACGCTTAGAAGACCATGTCATTCGCGAATTTTCGGCTCGCAACTATCGATTGAATAAGAAATTCGAACCCATCCTCAACCTCTTGAACTTGCTCAATCACGCTTCAGATCGTATTGTCATTGGTCTTACGGCAGCCCTTTCCCAAGATGCAAAAATCGACCTACTCAAAACCACTTTTGGTGGCGACCAACGCGTCGCCGAAATCCGCCCAGTCGGTGATGACTTCGAAGATCATAAACCTGCCTATCGCCTCCAACGAATTCGCGTCTTTGACGACTGGATCAGCACAATCGATGGCAAAATCACAACCATCAAACGCCTGCTCATCACACCCCTAAACCAAGCCTACTCGACACTCACTGGACGCCCCAAAATCCCCTACGACCGCATTCTGCTCTTCATCACTGACCTCCTTGCGAAAAAAGAACTCCAACAGAAACTCAAAGACGAATACGCAGAAGATGACCAAAAACTTGATCGCATCCTCGCATCAGCCAGAGCATATCTCCTCATGACGGTTGCCCGTCAACGACTCCTCGAAAGCACCTTCCCCTCATTTCGAACCTTCATCCATAACATTACCAACAAAATCCTGACCGCCAACTCCGAATTTGAAACCATTCTGCAAAAAATCGCGGCTCGTGAAGCAGAACAAGCTCCCGATAAAAAACAGGAACGCCTCCTCTACTGGCTAGATCGTATAACCAAGGAAGGACAACAAATCTTAGTGCTCTGCCGTTTTGTTGACACCACGAAATACTTGACCCAAGTCGCCAACTATCACAACATTCCTAGCACGAACGTGCATGGGGGGATGACTGGAGCTATGCAACATGCCCGCATCAGCGCCTTCAAAGCCGGCGATGCCAAAGTCCTCTTCGCCTCCGAACGGCTCATCGAAAAAGGTACTGACCTCCCTGAAGCCGACACCGGCATCTACTACGGCACCACCCTCTCCCTCGAACGCTACGAACAAAGCCTTGGACGCATCCGCAGTACCACTCACCACATCAAAACCCTCTACACTATCAGCTACAATCAAACTGTGGAAGACGAAAAATCCCTCAAACGCGATACCCTCTTCCTCGAACTCATCGGCAAAAAACTCGGCACCATCATCAACACCTAGCATTCTTAGAAAGAGTAGCTTTTGTATCTAGAAGAGAGGGTGATTGGGGTTCCTGTTGCCATTTCGAAACTCCGATTACCAAGTTTGGCTATCCAAGACCAGATTGTTAGAAATCCCTTTTGCGTGGATGTTTCTAAATTGTTTGAACAGATGCCGGTTTTAGGATTTTTTAGAATACGCTTAATCTGACTAATTTTAATGACATTTGTCTGCTGCTGAAACCAATCTTTGAGGATTTGGAGGCGATGATGGGTTTGAGGCATGGTTCTATTGGAATCATTAAAAGGCTGCATTGAAGAGGAAACGAAGTGGTTGGTGATAGCGCCAATCTCGTTTTGTGGGTAATGAACAGAGATTCGTTGTTGGGCAGCTTCAATGATGGCAATGTGTCCCTTAGTATCTGCAACAAGAAAATTCTTTGTCCAAAAATGGGGAAATTGTTTCAGCAGTGCAACAGCTTGGTCAACGGATGTACAATGATCCAGGACCGCCCGGAGGGGGATATGATCCCACACACCAGGTGCGTCTGTGTAAAGGCCATGGACACCTGCAACGGCAATAGCAACACCCGCTTCATTTAATCCATCCTCTCGGCCTACAAGCATATCAAAACAACAACCCATATGGGCGAGGTGTTTCTTCGGATAAGTCCGATAGAGAGTGAAGTCCTGAAATGTAGGAGTGGCATCATAGTTTCGGGCAAAGATTGGGTGTCCATCTACGGTATATTGACCAGGAATTGCGAGTATTGTACAGGCTGGACTCCTACCCACGGTGAGCGCAAAGGTTCGTATAATCTCAAAATCAAATCCACTTCCATCTGTGATTCCCTGGATTTCTTCAATCAGTTCTGGGACTAAATTAGCAACTTCTTGTTCAACCTTTGCTGCAAATCGGATCGCCACATCCGTTGGTCTTGGATATTTGATCCCCTTGTTTTTAAGTAGCATTCCATATTGCCTGCCAATTTCATAATGTGAACCACGAAGCGTAACCTGGAACATACACAACCCTCCGAAGCTTCCAACCAATATGCGATGTCTAAAAGAGAATGAGCCGACAGTTTAAGTATTATGTTCCTTAAAAAGAAAAAATAATTATTTAATTTTTTTAAGTGACATCCTCTTCCTCATACTCATCGGCAAAAAACTCGGCACCATCATCAACCCCAGCCCGGTATGATTTCTTAGCTCCCCTTTTGCCTTATACTGTTCTTTTTAGATGATTTTTGTTCAAGGCCAGTTAGTATGGTAGCAATAAGAATTAACGATGCACCACTGAGTTGCCAAAATACCACTACTTGACCCATCAAGAGGATTCCAAAGATAACACTACTTAGTGGGTCAAGTAGTAGAATGATTGAGGTTACGGAAGCATCAATTCGCTTCATTCCATAATTAGTTAATGTGTAGGGAATTGCTGTGGCAATTAAGGCAAACCCGAGAAGTAAAACCCAAACAGGTATTGGTAATATCAATTGGAACCCAACAATACGAGGATCAATGATTAGAAACTGCAGACCGAGTAGAATAACACCCATCCATAAAGACCCAAATAAATATCCCCAGAATGTAGTGACAAGTGGGTTATAATCCTCATATCCACCTAATTTTCGTCCCACCACCATGAAACAGGCTAAAAACAAAGCAGTTAATGCTGATAGAATGAAGCCAAAAACAGGTATCGGGAAATATTCAGAAATTATTGGTGTTGAAATAACGATTGCCCCAGTTATAGAACAAACTACAGCGATGATTCGTTTCAAATTGAACAATTCATTTAGAAAAATTCTGGCAAGGATAAGTGTAATAGCAGGATAAAGATAGGCTAGCGAAACTGCAACGATAACTGGCGTACCTATTGCAATAGCAGTTATGTAAGTAAAAAGGGGTGCACACACCCCTATCAGTCCATAGAGGACAAAAAGTGTTACGTGCTCGGGTCTAATGGAAATATCATGAAAGCGAAGCCAAACACCTAGACCACAAAACAGGTAAAATGCCGTAAAGAGTATTCGAAAGAATGTCTGCTGTGTTGAAGAAACACCAAATAGGGTCAGATAGAACGCAAAAACAGCAATGCTCCCAAAGCAAATTGATGCAATTATTAGGCTTAGATAGTATTTGATAGATGAGTTGATCAATAGTAAATCTCCCTTTGGTGACTATGTGAAAAAATGTCCATTGGCTGATGCCCCAATTCCATATTCAACACAGAAGGACCTTGGCAGGAACATAATCACACTCGATTACCATTTTTTGATGGTTTCAGAATTTTGCCAAACGACAGCAATACTTCTCCAAAAAAATGTCTTGGATGATATCCCTCCAGTTCAAAATCTAACTTCAGATACAGTTTAATGGCTTCAAACATTGCCCAGGCGGTTTGCACAAATAATTTCTTACAATTAAATTGTCGAGCGCTTTTTTCAAGTTCAGTCATAAGACTATACCCAACTCGGTGCCCTTGAAACCTAGGATCAACCGCAAAGGACTGGACATGAAAGTGTTCGAATTTCTCACTTCCAGTAACTGTTCCAATAATTTGGTCTTCATTTGCAGCTACAAATACAACCGTTTTAGGCAAAAGTAAACGTTGTTGAATTNCACTTCGAGAGGGAATTGCTGCTTCAATTGCTTTCTTTGAATATCCTCGCCTTTGAAGACCCCAAAACCCTTTACTGATTACCATATGAATCCCAGGTATATCGTTTTCATTTGCACTCCGAATTCTTATTGCAGTCATCTGTTTACTCTGTGGACTTTCTTTCACTGACATACACCACTCTGGTCATAAACATCTTGAAAGAAATGGAATTGGCATAGTCTGTCTCGAAGTTGCGGGTAAATAGCAAGAGGAGGGGGCAAGGCGTAGTGGAAAGTGTCTTTGGAGAAGCCGCCGCATTTCATAGCACAAATGGCATTCATCGACAAACCGGTGATCATAGTAAATTTTTAAATCATCAACTACTTTGGCTAACCCCATAGGTCCATCACGAGCGAGAATACTCAGAATCGGATGCTTGTGAGGAACATAGTCTCTTAATACGTCGGTTAGTGGTTGAGTTTTTAGATTCCCAATGCAAATACCCGGACATAACGTAACATGCCCATCAAAGTCAATTTCGATGGCTTTAGGATTTTGAATTTCACTACCAAGCCAATAAGAAAGCCGACAAGGCCCTGAAGGCAGTTTTGAATCTTTTTCCATAAATTCAGCTAATGTCTCTGCAGCTCGTCCGTATAGGCTAGTTTTATACCGTGCAATTTGAATTCCATCAATATCTTCAATTTTGGCTAATGCCTGATTTGTTAATTTGTTATAGATATTCTCCGCCTTGGGGGAAATAAGATAATGGCTTAGTATTCCAACTTTTGTAAAGCCCAAGGCAACTGCTTCTTCTATACAAATTCGAACAGTTTCGATTGGAATGTGTTCTTGATGAAATCCATCTACACTAAATGTGATATTCGTAAGCCCACAGGATTTAAGTTTCGTAAGCTTTCGCCGGGCAGTTTCCTTGTCTGTTGCCCAAAATCCATTAGTAATAATCCCTCGTTTAGGAATGTTCAACTCTGTGGCATATCGAAGTATCCTCTCTAAACAATAATTTGGAAAAAAGAGGAGCGGTTCTCCTCCGTGAATAGTAATTGATTGAAGTGGGTGAGCTGAAGCTAGTGTAGATAACCACTTTTTTGCGTCATCGACTTTCATATAACCGTGATTGGAAGGTCCTGCTCTGTAACCACAATGCTTACAACTTGCATTGCATCGAAAAGTGATTAGAAAATCTACGCTGGTGATCTGCATTATTTTACCCTATCCAGTTGAGAAATCAGATTTGAAGCCACATATCTCCGTGTGACAGACCCAATAAGAAGGGCGACAATAATTCCAAATGTAATTTGTATCGAGTTGACCCAGACTAATTCCAGAAGGGCAGCCTCCAAACCAAAAAGGAGAGCTTCTGCAATGAAATACCCAAGTAACATGATGAAGGCACCCAAAAGTAACCCGAGAATATCCCTGAAATAAATTCGAGACGAAGTTTGATTTTGCTGGGTAACGAGGCCCACAACCAATCCTTCACATCCTTTGACAAGGAACGTAATTGGAGCAAAATGAGGATATCCAACCATATCAGCAAGAGCGGACCCCATTCCACCTGCAATGAACCCTCCCAGTGGACCCAAAAGTAGTCCACTAATCATTACCATTGAATCACCTAGATTGAAGTACCCAGAGGTTGCAGGGAAAGGGATAACTATCAGAAGCGTCGTAACCGTCGTCAGAGCTGTGAAAATTGCAGTGAGTGCTAAAAACACGGATGGACGAGAAAAAACAGGATTGTTAACACCAAAAATCGAAGTCGAAGAAAAAACCCTGGTTTGTTGAAGTTTGATTTTTTTATTGAATAATGAATTGAGATGTATCGCAGTCAATTAAGACCACCTCTTCAAAATTGAGAAAGAAAAAGGGATTATATAAGTAATTACTTATATATAGGCAACAAATAGAATATTAGTTGCAATGTCAAAGCTCCGATGTTCAGAATGCGCCTACGAAACGGAACGCCCGTCGCCTCCAATACATGGGTGCCCTCAATGTGGTGGTTTGTTCGAGGTTGTTTATGATCTTGAAGCAATCCATAATCAGATTGATGTTTCATCATTAGCTGACAGAGAACCAGGTGTTTGGAAGTATTTTGAACTGCTTCCAGTACAGGATCGGCGGAACATTGTTTCTCTAGGAGAGGGAGGAACATTTCTGCATGAATGCGACCGCCTCGCCCAAAAACTGGGTTTACGACAGCTCTACCTAAAGGATGAAACCACCAATCCTACAGGGGCTTTCATTGATCGCGGAACAAGTGTTGAAATATCAAAAGCAAAAGAACTTGGTTTCAAAGCCGTTTCATGTGGCTCATCAGGCAACCTTGCAGCCTCGGTAGTTGCTTATGCTGCTAGAGCAGGAATGAAAAGTCATGTGTTTGTGCCACAAAGAGTCGACATTGGCAAACTCTACCAAATAATCGCTTATCAACCAGAATTAGAAATAGTGAAAGACCGCGAGGAGGGAGAAGCACGAACGATAGAAAGAGCCCCGAATGCACACACAATAATTGGTCATAGCCCTTACTTTCTTGAGGGCGTGAAAACCACAGGCTATGAGATTTGTGAACAACTCGATTGGATTCCCCCAGACTGGATTCTTGTGCCCATGGGAAATGGTGGTCATCTTTCAATGATTTGGAAAGCAATCAAAGAATTACAATTGCTCGGATGGATGGAAAAGGAACCACCAAAACTCATCGGCGTACAAGCAAAAGGATGTGCCCCCATTGTTACTGCCTTTCAAAAGGGCAGTAAATCCGTTGAACCATCAACCAAGGCATCGACGATAGCTATAGATATTGGAATGAAAAACCCGTCTTGTGGAAAACTTGCTTTAGATGCAATTCGTGAATCGGAGGGCTTTACTGTTTCAGTTTCAGATAGTGCAATTTTGGATGCCGTCAGTTCATTAGCTAGTTTAGAAGGTGTTTTTGCTGAACCCGCATCAGCTGCAACTATTGCAGCTTTACATCAAATACTTCGAGAAGGTTCAATTGACACAGGAGATAAAATCATCTGTGTAATTACTGGGATGGGATTAAAATACCCAGAAATTGCTCAAACCATTGCAAAAGGCCATACCAATATAGAACATCTTCTTGGTCGCGTTGAGAAACGAAAGTATACAACAAAATTGGGCGGAACTAAACTCCACATCCTTAAGATTCTCCAAAGAAATGAATCATATGGCTATGCTATTTGGAAGACACTAATTGCAGAAACAGGCGTCAAGGTTTCAGTATCAAGTGTGTATCAACACCTTAACGAGCTGATACGCACTGGTCTTATCACACGAACACGCTCCGTTCAAACCTATCGAAAATCCAAAAGACAATATTATGATCTGACAGATAAGGGAAGATGGACTCTAGCGCGAATTGAGGGGATAGAAGATGTATGAAAAGAAGATTCACGTTGAAGGTGCGAAAGGCAGAATCCCACCCCAAAGAAACAGAAATGAGAGTCCACACCAACCGATGTATACAACAAGGGTTTGGACAAATAAGGAGAGAATTTGGAATGCTTGTTCGAAGAGCGACAACTGCTGATCAGGAGAAAATTTTGAATTTACGAATAAAATTACAACAGCACGTAGAGCAGTCTAATCCACTTATATGGCGAATCACCAAGGCTGGGCGGCAGAAATTGGTCCACGATGTCAGCCACTTGCTCACCAACGACACGAGTCTTGTTCTGGTTGCCGAACAGGATAATAACATCGTGGGCTTTGCCTATGGACAGATCCTTAAACGAATTGAATACGAACCTAATGAAGCGGGGATAATCGGCATGATCTTTGTATTGGAAAACTATAGACGACATGGAATAGGCACTCAGCTGATACACAAACTCTGCAAGTACTTTGAAGTAGAAAATGTTAGTCATATCAGCCTACGGTATGTTCTCGGGAACAAAGAAGCTGAAGCCTTCTGGCAACATCTTGGTTTTAAACCAATTATTTATACATCTGCCACTGACCTTGAAACGTTAAAAAATCAAGTTAAATTAAAAAAGTGAATTTTCACCCCAATGGATTATTTATGGAAAGAAAAGGAACAGAAGAGATTCTGAAAGCTTTAGAGCTTTAATACTGAGATTAACATAATCGGTCGCTTGGAAGAGGGTAGTGTGAAGGAGTATTCCGCGGATGTCTTGATTATTGGTTCTGGTGGAGCAGGATTACGCGCCGCAATTGAAGCACGTAGACAAAATGCCACGATTCTGCTTATTACTAAAAGCTTGGTTGGTCGAGCAAACTGTACTGCCATGGCAGTGGGAACCTTCCGTACAGCACATGATGCTGATACAAAACGCCAACATTTCCAAGCTACATTGGAATCAGGGCAATTTCTTAACAACTCCCAACTGGTTCATCTCTTGGTTTCAGAATCGCATTCCGCGCTTCAAGAACTGCAATCCTTCAAAGTGCCCCTATTATTCGGACAAAGTAGAACAACAGTTGCCAAAAAGCCACCTGCAGGCATTTACCTAACACAAGCCTTGGCCAACTTTGCGGTGGATGCCGGAGTAAAGCTTCTTGAGCGTACCATGGCACTTGAATTAATTGTTCAAGACAACCGGTGCCTTGGAATTATTGCCCTTGATATGGTAACAGGAGAACTTCTTATTATCTCAGCTAAAGCAACCATTTTGGCCACAGGAGGCTATTCACACCTGTTTTCCCGAAATGATAATCCACCCCGAATCACCGGGGATGGCCTTGTGTTAGCCTATGAGAGTGGAGCAGAAGTCCAAGATTTAGAATTTATACAGTTTCTTCCAATGTTTATTGATCCAGGCATCCCTCGCATATTCATCTTGGATTGGCTAATTGAAGCCACAAAACATCTCGTTTCTGAGGGGCCAGTACTCAATTCTCAAGGGAAACCTATTCTAGCCATATACGGTTTACTGACGACCCCCATTCTGCGTGACAATCTAATTGTCGCCATGGAACAGGAACTCATCAAAGAAGAGTCCAACGTGGATTACGCTCTTCTTGACCTAACAACCCTCTCACAAGCCGATTTTGAAGACATCTACGAACACGAAATCCAGAAGAACACACTTCATCCATTGATAGATATTCTAACAAGAAAACGACTTCGCATTGCCTCAACCGCCCATTATACAATGGGTGGGCTACGAATCGATACAGCTTGTGCCACCTCCATCAACGGCTTATTTGCTGCAGGCGAAGTCACTGGCGGTGTTCATGGAGCGAACCGATTAGGTGGAAACGCACTCACCGAGATTATAGTCTTCGGTAAACAGGCAGGGCAACAAGCAAGTCACTATGCCCAACAGCACACCTTCATCAAAATCGATCAAACCAGCACACAAAATGTGAAAGACTTCATTTATGGATTACAAAAAACCAAGCGTCAAGTACAATCCCCAACGTATTTGAAATCCGTGGTTCAGGCCACGCTCTCCAAGTTCTGTCGACCTGTTCGGAATCAACAAGGGCTTCAGCTGGGTCTCGAACGATTAGACCAAATCAAAGGAACTATACTGCCACAAATACAAGCTCAAACCCCCACTCAACTAGTACTAGCATTTGAAATGCGATCAATGCTGATTTTAGCCAAGCTGGTTTTCGAAGCAGTGTTAGCACGGAGAGAAAGTCGAGGATCGCATTTTAGACTTGATTACCCATTAAGTGATGATACCAATTGGCGGAAAACTGTCATATTGAAAAAAGAGCGGAAGCAACTAAAAATTCGCTTTACTCCAATTCTAAACACTGTATGATAATACTATATTGGCAGTGCATTCATTCTCGACTCCTTACAGCTTACTACGAGTCGAGTTACTCAGCTCCTGGCCATACCGTTTCTTTATCCATTGTTCTAAACCAATTTGTTGAATATGTTGATTCGCATCAATGAATCGTTGTAAATAACCCTGTAGTGGACCCTCTGTGAGTGTTTTACAGGGAAATTCTGTGCACTGGTAGCAGAACTCGACGCCCTTATCCACACAACATGTCCGAACGGGACAGTCTGACCACCAGGACCAACCACCCCCCAGCCGACAACCTTTACAGGCTTGATCCTTCGACGCTAACCACTCCAAACCCTTATTAAATGCGTCAAAATCCACACTCTCATCGCTTTCAGCGATAAGCCTGAGCGATTCATAGTGCTTCACAATTTCAAGTAAACGCGAGGCCGCATCCACTAATTTGCCAGTATGATAGGCGCATAGGGCACAATAATAATTTCCACAATAAGACACATACTTTCGATCCATTTGTCAAAACCTCGTTGAATTTTAATTATACCTTCATCAATTCTTATGAATAAAAATTGTATAACTTTTTAGCACCGAAACGATAAGCTCACTCAGGCAACACTACAGCCTCTAGATTCTGAAAAGGTGAATCATAAAAAATGAGCACAAAAACAGCTCGAACTTTAACTTTAGTTGCTGGCATTTTATTTATTGTCGAATTTGTGAGCAAAATTGTTGTGGCTGTCTGGGCATGGTACTTCTTACCCACCTTTCTGGCAAGCCTAGCCCCCTTAATTGATCCAGCAACACTAGCAATGTTGACCACCATCTTTGATTGGCTTATCCTATTCATTCCCATAATCGCACTCATCAGTAGCATCCCCACTCTTATCGTCGCCATTTACACTTTACGCTGGCGACACACCCCAGACCTTCACAAGACAGGTCTCATCGTCATCGGCATCCTCGGACTCATATTCCTGGGTTCTCTCCCTGGTCTCCTCGCCCTCATCGCGGGTCTCATTGTTGAAGAACCGACTAAAGGCGACTTATAGTTAACTAGGCTAGAGCGTATTCATGTAGAACCACAGGATAACGAGAACGATTAGCCAAATCGTACCCCCCATAATCCCTATGACCGCGCCACCTTGAATGAGGTGCGAATCGCAGAAGCGGTACGCCAATTTCCAGCTAAGACTGCTGAGAATAATTATGCCAACGATGACACCAGACATAAAGAGGAATACAACAGTCAAAGGATTCGGTAAGGGAAGGAATAACACTAACAGTGTGACTGGAAGTAACAACTTCAAAAGGAGCAGGACCGAAGCGCCAAGCGCAATCTGCCACCCACCAAGAATAGCCAAAACGAGCACAAAGAGGAATTGCACCGCAATCCATCCTCCAACATAACTAAGTGAGAATTCATGCGGTACGAACAGCAGTAAAACTGTGAAGAGCGGCACCTTTCTCGTCGGTCTCGCAATCGTTAATATGATCTTCAACTTTGCCCTCATCCTGGTCATCCTCATTTTCTTACTTTCCCTCATCTCCATCATTTTACAATTCATCATCGGCGTCCGACTCCGCATGTGGACCGCCCCAGAAATCAAAATTCCTGCAGAAGTCATGATACCTGGCCGTATCTAACAGAAAAAATTTGACACTTATACACACCTCTGATGATGCAGTTTTTTCGGTAACATTTATTGCATCCAGAATCGCCAAACTCACTCAGAGCGGCTTGGTAATGTCCACGAATGGTTATTGGGAGGACATCAGCAACCATCAAGATATGCGAATTGAATTCTTATCGGAATATTTGGATGAAATTCGTGGATCAACTGAGTAATATAATTAAAAAAGTAGTAGCTCTTTACTCCGTCCCGATGTAGCGATCGACTGCATCCAGCAAAATTTGGAGCATCTCTTCTTTGCGGGCTTGGTCGATGGCGACCATACCAAATGCTGGAATACCTAAAATTCGTTCTACGAGTTCGGGGGAGAGGGCGCCTTCGAGGTCTTGTTTGTTGGCGATGGCCCAGACGGGGACGCCGGGGGCGTCTTTGCGGATGACGTCGAGGATTTCTTTGGTGGC
>JGI2171J19970_10000410_pt1 | contig 22505 bp, 15 predicted proteins | sample DeeMarSWOR324_28_FD_19970 | JGI IMG/M metagenome (IMG submission 19970) | reverse complement strand
GGGCTACCGGGCCGATTACGACGAGTTCACCATTGTCCCGCCGCATGTTGCCCACAGTCCCAATCCGGCCGATGGCGCAATACATGAGGATACATGGGTATCGCTGAGCTGGGTAGCGGGCTCTACGGCGGTCTCACACGATGTGTACTTCGGGGAGAGTTATGCCGATGTGCAGGCCGGGACGGGGGGTACGTTCCGGGGCAATCAGGTCTCGACGTTCTTTGTTGCCGGCTTCCCCGGCTTCCCCTACCCGGACGGTCTTGTGCCGGGCACGACGTATTACTGGCGGATCGACGAGGTTGAAGCCGACGGCGTGACCATACACCCAGGATATGTCTGGAGCTTCACGACGGGTGACTTCCTGCTTGTAGATGCCCTTGAGAGCTACACCGAATAGCTGGGAGGCCATCGACGTCAAGACGCAGATCTCACTGAGACTGGATTACTTTGACTCGCCTACCACCTGCGGGGCATTTTGTTCAGATAGCTCAAGAATGTGCTTGATAATATCTGATCTGCTGATAATCCCGACTACTTTGCCGTTGGACGTGATGGGGACTCTCCTGATCGTGTAGTCTCTCAGACAGTAGCAAATGTCCAGCACAGGTTCCTCCTCTTCAAAGTAAACGGCAGGTTGTGTCATGAAGTCACTCACTGCCCGATCCCTTTCATCATTAAAGGTGTGGAATAGTCGCAGGATATCCTGTTCTGAAAGCATTCCGACCAAGGTCCTATCCTCATCGGTTACAGGAATGCCCGTAATAGTGTTTTCCACCATGAGTTTCATCGCATCGAGTACGGGAGTGTCTTTTCGTACGCAGATGACGTGCTTGACCATAATATCTTTTGCTTTAAGCATAGCACAGCCCTCTTTGTTCACAACATGATTCTGTATTGTTCCATGACAGAACACTCCTATTTCGGGTACCTTTCTTCACAAGGGAATGCCTTTTACTGCTAAACATGTTTCAATATAGGCCATAAACAGGCTTCACGATCCCATCGGGTTCATTGCGCATTCGTATCCGTTTCTCAGCCCACTTATCCGCAGGCCGTATATCGGCCATTTTTGAGGCTCATGTAAGTTCACCAGTTCATTTCTGGAAAAAATACGTAGAACTACGTATATGAAAACACCTTAAAAGGCGAGCGATTATTGAGTGCTGACCACACAAGGGAGAACTCCTATTCCTTACTTCACTCACATTATCCGCTTGCCCATCCCGATTTAATGAGGGTGAATTCGGGATCCTCCCTGCAAGCTGGTCTTTAAGCGCCGTTCTCAGCTCGTGGCAAGTCTCTATTCTGTAGAGGATTAGTGTTTTGAGATGCCGGGCTATCAATCCGATACCAAGACAACCAGCTCTGCCAGCATCATTGCCGTTTCCGCCCAAGAACGTAATCTTCAAGACTGGTCTCACAACCTTTCAGCATGCCGAGCCGTGCACAGATGCTCCCCAAAATATCAGTCTTTGGCGAGCAAAAGACGATTTGACGGACGTCCCCTTTACCACACGTCTAGAAGAGGAATGGTCACGTCAACAACGCCATACGAGGCAAGCTGACGATCCGAATACTGTTGGATGACCCGGCGTGCGCGCGCTTGCACCTGCGATACTCTACGTATGCTGGGTGTGAAAGTGTCCAACGCAAGGCAACTGACCGCCGGTAGTAGAAACGCCAAAACAAGGCTGTGCGTCTTGGGATTCTTCATAACTTGGCTCCTTGTGACTCTCTGTGAAGCGACAATAGAATTATGCTACCTTGCCGCACTCGGAGATTCAAATACTATATAGGGAATTGTGGCCTCCGGAAACATGGTTTATAATCGGTAAACAGGCCAATTGGATGCCGAAGTTAATCAATGGCCAACACAATACAAGGGTATCGTAGTATGCCGAAAAGGTTGGAGTGACGCATATGAAGTCAATTAGGAAATGCCCGTTGACGGTACGAGCTACGGTTGGCAGCGAGAAGTCTGTGACTCTATCAACGTCCAAAAGGATGCTCGCTCTGGTATTGGTCTTTTGCTTAGCCGCTTTCGCTCGTGCTCAGCAGCCGATGTATCTGGATTCATCGACATCCATCCGGCAGCGCACTGATGACTTGCTGACACGAATGACACTTGAGGAAAAGATCGGGCAAATGAACATGCCCTGTTCCTATCTGAGAGCCCTTGGTCGGAGTCACGAGGAAAAACTTGAGTTTGCAAAGAGGTTTACAGAGGGAACATTGCGGGAAGACCTCGGGCCCGGCGGAGGCTTTTTCACATTGGCCAATCACGTTCTTGATAAGGGAACCAGACAACAGGCAGATTTCTTTAATACCCTTCAAGAAATTGCGATCCAAAAGACCCGTCTGAAAATTCCCCTTTTGCAGACGGAGGAAGGGACACATGGCTTGATGTGCGCCGACGCAACCATCTTTCCTGAAGGTTTGGCCATTGGAAGCACGTGGAATCTCGATTTGATAGAAGAAATGTATGAGATTGCAGCAAGGGAAGGCCGGGCGGTGGGGATTCACCAGCTTTTCACACTGGTGATTGAGCCGGTCCGCGACCCCCGTCTGGGGAGAAATCAGGAAGCGTATAGTGAAGATCCCTATCTGACGTCCTGTATCGCCGGAGCGATTGTTAGAGGGATTCAGGGACATAATCTGAACGCCCTGGATAGATGCGTCGCCGGATTCTGTCATTACCCCGGGCAAAGCCAGCCATTGAGCGGGCTCGAGCGAGGAGCGATGGAAGTTTCAGAATGGACATTGCGTCGCGTCTTTTTGCCACCATGGGAAACGGCCATCAAAGAAGGCGGAGCGCTGGGAGTCATGGCAACCTATCCGGCCATTGACGGCATTGCGACGCACAGTTCTTCCTATCTTCTCACGGACATTCTTCGGCACGAATTTGGCTTTGATGGCCTGGTTCTGTGCGAAGGCGGTGGTTTGAGCACACTGGTGTATGAAGGGATGGCAAAGAACCAAAAGGAAGCAGGAATCCTCGCTCTCACCGCCGGCGTCGATGTGGGAATATCTTATGAAGACGCTTATTTGAAACCGCTTGTGCAAAGCGTTCGGGAAGGGCTGGTTTCTGAAGACCTCATCGATCGCGCGGTGGGACGCGTTCTCAGGCAGAAATTCAAATTGGGTCTGTTTGAAAAACCTTTCGTCGATGTGAAGCGGGCCGAAGCCATTGTGCATAGAAGAGAACATCAGGAGATAGCGCATCAAGCCGCACGGGAAGGTATTGTCTTATTGAAGAACGAGGATCAACTCCTTCCATTGAGCAAGGATATTCAATCGATTGCTGTGATAGGTCCGAATGCCAATCACGAAAGAAACTTGCTCGGCGATTATACGTCGATAAATGTAACACAGGATGTTGTTACCATCCTCGAAGGCATAAAATCAAAGGTAAGCAGGAACGCAAACGTTCGTTATGTTCAGGGCTGTCATGTTGTCGGCAATGACTTGAACGAGATCAAGCAGGCAAGCCGGGCAGCCAGTGAATCCGACGTAGCCATCGTTGTTGTGGGTGAAAATGAATGGCGCACGCCGGATAAGAAGGGGACCGTTGGTGAAGGGTATGACGCCGCCACTTTGGAACTGACCGGAATGCAACAGGAATTGGTCAAAGCGGTCTATGACACCGGAACGCCGACGGTTGTTGTTCTTGTCAATGGACGGCCCCTGGCGACGCGCTGGATTGCCGAGCATGTACCGGCGATCATGGAAGCATGGTGTCCGGGAGAGAAGGGAGGCGCTGCAGTGGCGGATGTTCTGTTCGGAGACTATAACCCAAGTGGACACGTCCCCATCACAATTCCAAGGCATGTAGGGCAACTGCCAGTCTATTACAATTATCCTCCATCCAAGAAATACTGGCTTCAAAACGCCTGGGGAAAACCTTATGTCGATATGGACCCAACCCCCTTGTATGCCTTTGGTCATGGACTCAGTTACACAACCTTTCAGTACAGCGATCTGGAAATCTCTCCCAGCGAAACTGGCCCAGGCGGCAAAGTGCATATTCGTGTAACGATAACGAATTCCGGCAGTCGGGCCGGAGCGGATGTCGTACAGCTTTATATCAATGATCCTGTCAGTTCCGTTTCCACGCCTGTCAAAGAGCTAAAGGGTTTCAGAAAGGTTTGGCTAAAACCAGGGGAATCCATAAAGGTACAGTTTGAATTAGGCCCTAGCCATTTATCTTTGGTGAATCGTCATCTCAAGAAAATAGTGGAACCTGGAGAATTCAAAGTAATGATCGGTCACAGCAGCGATAAGATTGCTTTGCAGGGCACATTTCGCATTGCTGAACGGTCTTGATATCAAGGAGTAGTTCGATGAATACGCTCACTCAAAGATTTTGTTATTCGGTTTTGTTCGCTGTAGTCTTGTTGACTCTTCAAGTCTGTACCGGCTCTTCAATCAAAGTCGGTGTCGGAAAAACAGAAATCACACCCACCGAACCGATGCGACTATATGGTTATGCTTCCCGGAAGGCACCATTTGTCGGGATTTACGATCCACTGTTTTGCCGATGCGTCGTATTCGACGACGGTGCAACCAAGGCCGTCATCATTTCTTTGGATTCCGGCACGATTCCCCTCGGGCACTGGCTGCAGACGATTCGCACGCATCTTGCTGAAAAGTATGGCATCGACCATGTTTTTCTCACGGCAACACATTCCCATGCGGCCCCTCGCTTGGGAACGCATGACAAACCCATTCCATGGAATGAGGCCATTGCAGGAAAGATTTATCAATCCGTGCAACTGGCACTGACGAAAATGCAGGCCGCTCATTTTAGCATCGGGGCCGGCGAAATTGATATTACCTATGATCGACGTGTCGTTAACGATGATGGCAGTGTGACAATGCTCTGGCAAAACCATGAGCGCAAACCCACGAAGCCGGTCGATCAGCGTATCAACGTGCTTCACATTCGAAACACGGATGAAGAACCGATCGCCACGCTGGTTCACTACGCATGCCATCCCGTGATATCCGGCAGTAAGAACAATCGTGTTTCCGCTGAAATTCCCGGTGCGATCTGCATGTACGTGAACAAAGCAATTGAGGGAGAATGTGTCTTCCTGCAGGGCGCCTGTGGGGAAGTCAATCCTTATCTGGCGGGATTTCTTCAGGAGGATACCTCTGCTTATGAGGCAATGCTGAAAGAGGGTGAGAAAGTCGCGCGCAAAGTTATTGACATTGTCCATAGAGCCACGCCGGTCGAGCAGGACGATCGGACGATTCATTATCAACAGAAGACGGTATCATTCGGACTTCGGCATCCGGTGGATGACAAACGGATGAAAGATCTGCTTCAAGGCTTTTTCAGTGATGAGGGGCTTGAATCTTTTCTTGAAACCGATCAGAGGCTTCAAGCGGATATCTCGCTCTTGATGATTGGCAAGGCGATTGCCTGGGCCGGTTTTCCGGGCGAATTCTTCGACGATTTTCAGGTTGATCTCAAACGAAGGTCACCCGTGGCGAACACATTTTTCGTGGGTTATTGCAACGGCATGTACTCGTATTTTCCCACTATAGAGGCTGCCGCGGAGGGTGGCTACGGCGCATCTTATGGTCTCCTGGCTGAAGCCGGGACCGGCGAGCAGATGGTCGATAAGGCCATCATTGGTCTCTATCAGTTGTTGGGAAAACTCTGAAATCTACGAAACTAAGCGCTCAGATTCTACCGACTGTTCGCCGCAGGACAGAGAGGCGACGAACGGATTCGTATTTGCGGATGTCGTCTCAATGATTTCACTTACTTCTGGTGAACAAAGACTATGGATGTCGGAGCAAAACGCCGGGGGATAACAAAAGACGATTCTGACGGCAAAGGAGCTTCTTATGGAAAGTGATTGGCCCAGCGGATTTCCGGGCATCAACTGGTTAAGTCGGCAGGAGGAAGAGGCCGTTATCGACGTGGTGCGTAAAGGTGCGTTGTTTAGATACTATGGTCCACAATCCCCTACTCACGTAGATCAATTGGAAGAATACGCAAGCACCTTTTACGATGTTCGCCATGCTCTGGCAGTCAACAGCGGCACCGGTGCCTTGTGTACCGCCATGTCGGCCCTGGGGATAGGTCCGGGCGCCGACGTTATTGTTCCCGCTTTTCTATGGGTGGCTACGGTTACGGCCGTGATTCAAAACAATGCCGTCCCGGTCCTCTGCGAGGTCGATGACAGCTTCAACATGGACCCGGGCGATCTGGAGAAGAAGATCACTCCGCGTACAAAACTCATCGCCGCGGTCCATATGGCGGGCGCGCCCTGCGATATGGACGGGATAATGCGAGTCGCCAACAAACACAATGTTCCTGTGCTGGAGGATTGCGCGCAATGTAACGGCGGCTCGTTCAAGGGACGAAAGGTCGGTACATTCGGAAAGGCGGGGATCTACAGCCTCCAAATCAACAAGAACGTCACGGCCGGTGAAGGCGGACTTCTCGTCACCAACGATGAGGACCTTTATACCCGTTTCGTGGCTGCTCACGACCTCGGTGTCCCCTGGAAACAAGCCCAGCCCGATCAAACCAGCAACGTCTGCTTTTGGGGACAAGGCCGACGGATGGGAGAGCTGGCCGGCGCCGTCGCCAACGTTCAACTCCGCAAGCTGTCTCAGGTTGTCGCGCACATGAAGGCCTCCAAGCAGCGTATAAAAGACAGGCTCGGAGAGATAAAAGACGTCTCGTTTCGCAGATTGAATGACCCCGATGGTGATACGGGTCCGTTTCTCATACTCACGTTCGATACAGAATCGTGCGCCGTCCATATTGCACAGTATCTTGCGGATAGCGGCATTGAAAATGTCTTCCACCTGTCGGACTATGGCTTGCATATCTATCACAATATTCGTTCACTGGTTGAAAGAATCCCGCTCTCGCCGGCAGGCAATCCGTGGTCGCTACCCCAGAACGCGGACAGCGTCTTTGAATATGCTAAGGGAACGTGCCCAACGAGCGACGACCTCTTCGATCGCTCGGTCATCATCACCGTCCCGTCGCGGCTTACAGTCGAGCAAGAACGCCAAATGGCACAAACCATCAGAAACGCCATCCTTGCTAACGTGACCAGCTAACATTTTTGTCTGTAGAAGGGAGTCGTTGTGGAACTGAGCCATCTGGACTACGCGGTGTTCATCTTGTACGTTGGCCTCGTCGTTCTCATCGGATTCTGGGTCGCCCGCAGGGAGAAGAAATCCACCAGGCACTACTTCCTGGCCGGCAACAAATTGCCCTGGTATGCTATCGGTACGTCGCTGATTGCTTCGAGCATCTCAACAGAACAGTTCATCGGCGAAGTTGGATTTGCGTACCGTTACGGCATCGCCGTGGCGAACTGGGAGTGGAGCGTCTTCCCGGCCATGACCGTGATGATCGTTTTCTTCGTGCCCTTCTACCTGCGAAAGCATATCAGCACAATGCCCGAATGGTTAGAGCACCGCTTTGGACCTTCCAGCCGGATAACGTTCGGCATCATCACCATCCTGTCTTACATCTTCATCAACCTGGCCGGCGTCCTGTTCGCAGGGGGTCTGGCTCTTCGCACCATCTTTGGCGTCAATCTCTGGCTTGCGGTCATTGTGCTTGCGGCCGTCGCCGGCGCATACACGATTGCAGGGGGATTGGCCTCGGTGGTCTGGACAGATCTCTTCCAGACCATCCTGCTCCTGGGCGGCGGTCTGCTCGTCTTTTTTCTCGGCCTGCACGAAGTCGGAGGCTGGGAGGCAATGCGCGGCACCGGCAACCGGGCGCATCTGATCCTCTCGGCCGACCACCCCGAACTGCCCTGGACCGGCATACTCGTGCTTACCGTTTCGACGCATCTTTGGTATTATGCCACGAACCAATACATAAACCAGCGTGTCCTTGGCGCCAGGAGCGAATGGGACGCTCGCGCCGGCGTCATCTTCGCCGGCTTTCTCGGAATCTTTCTGACCTTGGCCGTCTGCTTCCCCGGCGTGATCGCCTATCGGCTCTTCCCAAATCTGGAAAACCCCGATCAGGCCTATCCTCAGATCGTCAGTCGCCTGATTGGCCCGCTTGGCTACGGTATCCGGGGCCTTGTCTTTGCCGCTCTTATCGGCGCGATTATGTCCACGATCGATTCGCTGGTCAACTCGTGCTCGACGGTGCTAACCATCGACTTCTACCAGCGCTTGTGGAGACCGTCCGCCACTGAACGGGAGATGATTCGCGTTGGCCGTTATACCGCCGCGGCGGTCCTGATATTGGGCGTCGTATGGACTCCCATCGTCGGCCGATGGGAAACACTTTTTGGCTATTTCCAGGAATGTTGGTTCTTTATGGCGGTCCCTATCGTCGTAGTGTTTGTTTCGGCCTTGCTGTGGCCCCGTTCGAACAACTTCTCCGCCACCGCCACCCTGCTATTGTGCATCCCGATGACTCTGTTGCCGGCCATATTGAAAGCGCTAAACATCGAGGTTAACTCATTTGTCCTGGCCGGTATTCTCCTGGTCCCTGTTGTTGCATTCCACGTAGCAACGAGTTACATGCGATCCGCTCCCGAGCTGACCAGAGTAAGTCAATGGATCTGGAAGCGACAGATGCTTTTTCTGCCGAGTGAGGAGAAAGCCGGTTCCAATCCGTGGTACAAGAACCTCCTCCTCTGGTGGGGCCTTGTCACCGCCGCTTATGTTGCCATCTACATCATCTTCTGGTAACCAGTGTAGTGGTTGACCACCGTTGAAAGGCACCCTTCTGGCGAGTTGAAGAACGCCAGAATTCGTTCTTTCAACGAACGTTTTCAAACAAATGAAGGGCCGGCTCCCCTGGGCTGCCAGCTCTCGGACGATACTCGTGCTCGTAAAACAGAACCGCCACGTCAGGTAGGCCATTGAGATCGATTGCGTGCAGCCAGTGGGTGTGCGTCACGGTATGGTTGATGATCTGGGATTGCCCGGTCATTTTCCTGTCTCTTGCCGGTGAACCTCCAGGTAGAACTCGTGATCCCGGTACGTATCCACATCCGGATATCCGTCCGTAGTGGGCGAGAGAACATAACGATCCGGACCCACGGCAAAAAGAGAGCCTTCGATCAGGTTCCTGTGGGGCCTTGTATCTTCAGGGGCTTGATCCCTGGGAACCATCTCGGGCGGAAGACTTCCATCGCCTTCGCGGCGAAGCTCCCACCCGCGGTGATACGCATCGAAAGCATCTGTCAGCGAAGGGCTTGCCCCCGAAGGCGCTGCATTGTCGTTGGCTAACGTAAACGCGCTTTCCGGCCCAGGCTCCTCGAAGCCTACCATAAAGGCATATCGACGGCCGGCCCTACAGGCGATCTCGTCCGCACCGAGAAGGTCCCAGCGGATATACACCAATTTACCCGCATCCCCATTGACGATACGCCCCTGCATGTCACGTGTTGGTGGAATGTCGGGAAAGACGCCCCCCTAATCAATCGGAAAGGTTTATATCGAACGCCGTCGATAAAGTCATCGCAACGGTGATTGGTTGAGAAACCATGTAGTGCCTTTTCACCTTTGGGCGTGCCATTATCGTTGATCCGGGGTGTTCCCTCAACCTCGAAGAACTGCATGAACATCTTAGAGCCGGGCGCGCCAGCCTTGACCGCGTTGTCCGAAGGTCCAGTGCGCAAAACAATCGCATCCAGCCGGAAGTCCTTCTCCGCCGTGAAAACCTGTCCCAGGTCGCGATTTCGCTGGTAATAGCCCTGTGTCTTCCAACTGAGGTGGTCCGCATCGACATTTCGAGCGCTCGTGTTTCCGCCCATATAAGCGCGATTGCTGGATCGGGACGCGCTCGGCGTCGGGAGAGTATGTCTTACGCAAGGCCGTCAGCTTTAGACTTCCGCTTCTTTTAACCCACACCACACCAGACCTTTTGTCCTCCTCACTTATCGCGATAATGTGCAGATTCGCCCGGTCGGTTATCAGGACTGGCGAGTCATACACGGGCACTTTATCAAAGAGATTCTTTCCACCATCTAAACGAACGTTCCGTTCAGGAATTTCGAACACGCCGCCTTCACGTAAATCCACATAAACCGGCTTCTTGATAAGGACGTTCGAACAAGTAAAGCTCACCTTCGTCTTAGCGACGCTATCGGACGGAGTCTCTCCGTCCAACCAAATCACCACAACATGAAGTCCAGTTTTCATGTTCTCGTATGCAAATGCGGAAACGGGCTTGGTCGTATCCACCTTGCAGTCGAAATTCTTTACCCGGCGAAGACGATTGTCAAAGACGCTGGCAAGATTCTGCACCGCATAATAGGCCGGCTTGGCGTATGCTACCGTCTGATCGTCATTCGATTTTAACAAACCCTTGGCATTCATCTCGTCGGGATATTTCATGTCCATAATGGCAAAATATGATGACTCGATGTCGCGACCGAGATCACCGAGCAGGCGGCGCAAAGCCCATTTCGCCTGGGATACTTCCGTCCAATCATAGCCTCGAAGGGCCTTCGTCTCCCGTCGCATAGAGGGACAGCCATTCTCGCCCTGACGAATGGTGAGGTGCGGCGAGAACTCTTGAACCATCCGGCGGAATTTTTCGACCGCCGGGTAGCTCGTGTCCGGATTTTTAGTGTAGGGGTGGTACGTGATCTGATCAATCAGATCGAGCTCATTTTTCCTTTTGGCGATTTCCAGGACTTCCCGGACGAATTTCGTATCCACGCCTGCCGTTGACATTGCAAGAATCTTCGCTTCCGGCTGAATTCTGCGGATGTGCCTGGCGGTGTGCAGCATAAAACGGGCATAATCCTGCGCGGCGTTCGATTTGCGAAGGTTCGGCTCGTTCCAAATTTCCCACTCATCAATAACGTCCATATACCGGCTGACCATCGCCCTAACCCAAAGCGTCCAGGCCCGCAGAGAGTCTTCGCTCTTCGGGATCTGAGCGCCGAGGCGCACGCCTCCACCGTCGGCGTAAAGGCTGTTGCCGTAGCACAGACACATCCACGGTTCCACGCCTTGATCGTTCATGTCAAAGATGATCTCATCCAGCCAGGCAAAATCATAGACTCCCTTTTGCTTCTCGGTTTTGGCCCAGCCGCCTTGAATCCGGGCCTTCTTAACACCCAGAGGCCCCAGGTAGGCGTTCCAGTTCTTGTAAAAGGTGTAATCTCGATCCATGGTCTCGGCGCCAATGGACCAATTGGACGATTGAATCTCCTTTGCATGGCGAGGTTTGATGCTGCCGATTTGTTCCCAATCAATATCCCCCGCATTTGCTAGCGTATAAAGCCCAAGAAGAATGACAATCACAGGAATAGCTATCTTCTTCATATTCGTTTACTCCTAGCTTTGACTCCGGCCGGCGAGGGACCTCAGATACCCGCTGCATTGAATCGAGCCAGCGCTGCTTTGACGTGTGCCCATTGCACTTCCTGAGGAAGGCGGTTGGTTTTGGCGGCGATCGCCGCAGTGATACCGGCCGCCTGTCCCATGGCGACGGCGTTTCCCGTCACCCGATAGCTCGAATGAGCAATGAAATCACCGCTGATACATCGGCCCGCCATCACCAGCCCTTTGACATCTCCGGCAATCAAGGCCCTTAGCGGGATATCATACGCCCGGCTTCGCACGCCCGTCCGTGTGATCCCTTTGCCCTCGCTCTCGCTGACCGAGTGCACGTCCACGCCAAAATGGACCCTGCAGATTGAATCCTCGTGCCTGAGACCTTGCTTGAGGTCTTCCGCCGAGACCTTATAGAGCCCGTGGATCCGCCGCCCCTCGCGCACCCCGATATGCTCGTTCGTCGCGACAAGACGCAAATTTGTCCACGCGCCGCCAGCCCGGCGAAGCGCATCGATGATACGATTGATCTCCGCCCTCGCACGAATCGTCGCCTCAGTCAAATCCGCCGCACTCGTCGGCAACACGTCGTATTCATGATTTGCCGCCAGACAAAACAGGTCGTCATAAATACGAAACAGCGTCGGCTTACTATAGGACGGATCGACGCCGGCTCGACGCAGCTCGACAAGCAGCTTGAGCTTGGGAATGCTGCTGTCCTTTTCCGTTCCGCGCACAAACTGTTTGATCTGCTCGAATCGGACTCCACTCAGTATGGCCATCATACTCATCGGCTGTGTCTTTCCATCCGTTGGACGCCCCAGATGGAAATCGCATCCGGCCTGCGCCGCCAGATCGCCGTCGCCCGTGGCGTCGACAAAAATCCTCCCCGCCCAAGCCTGCCGGCCGGACTTGGATTCGGTGATAGCTAAACTCAAACGGTCCTGACTATTACGAACGGCCGCGACGACACGGGTATGCAATTGTATCTTAATGCCGGCATCATTACATATCTGCTCCAGCAGACATTTCATCGCTTCGACATCATACGCAAACGAATAGCCCGGCTGATTGATGTAGCCTGATTCTCGCTCCTCAATTCTCGACATGATTTCTACAAGCAGGCCGGGCTTGTCCTTCGTATCGAGAATCCAGCCCAACAATCCCGCCGTCCATACACCCCCGAGACATCCGTTGGCTTCGATCAATCGGGTCCTTGCCCCGCTTCTCGCCGCCGCAATGGCAGCCGCCACGCCGGCCGGGCCCGCGCCGCAGACGACCACGTCCGCCTTCTCGACGATCGGAACATCCCGCGCCGGCTCACGATACGTCTGCTTACCCTGCTGATCACCCGTTGTCCTTTCACCTGCTTTGCAGATGCCCACACCCACCAGANCCGTCCCTAAATGNATGAGCTGGCGNCTGTTTAGTCTATGATCCATAAGCGAAACACCTTTCAATCAACAGGAGNCGTAATCTCCAATACGAGTAAATCAGTAGCCGCAGGAATTATACCGTAGGTAACGAATCTGGTCGAGGAGAAGCGGGCAGCAATGTATCGAATGATTCATCTTTCTTGAACGATGGGAACCGAGGGATATAATGGAAGTCCAGATTATTGGCAACTGAGGTCACAGGAACGTTATCAACTTCTATCAACTAATAAAGGAGTCTGAAAAATGAGCAATACAAACCGACGACAGTTTATTAAGAGAGCAGTCGCCGGGACCGTAGTAATGGCCGGTACTGTGCGAGGACAATCTGAAAACAACACAGGGAAACGAAAGATCAAAATCGGCCTGATTGGCTGCGGTGGGTACGGCATGGCCAACATCCGAAACACCTTTAAGGCCGGCGGTGTTCAGGTGGTCGCTTTATGTGACATTGACAGCCGGCATCTCGAAGACAGCACCGATAAGGTCGAGAAGATGCAGAATTCGCGACCGAAGATGTTCAAGCACTACCAGAAACTTCTGGATGCCCCCGGTCTGGAGGCCGTCATAATCGCTACGCCTCCGCAGTGGCATGCGCTGATGTTTATCGACGCTTTGAACAAAGATCTCAACGTCTACTGTGAAAAGCCATTGGCGTACGATGTTCGTGAAGGACGGGCCATGGTCGAGGCGGCCAAGCGGCGAGGGCGTATCGTGCAGATCGGCTTTCAGCGCCGCCAAAGCCCCGCCATCGGGCAAGCACGCGACTATATCCGGCAGGGTAATATCGGCCAGGTGGTGCAAGCCGAGGCGAATATTCATTATACCGCCGGATTACGCGACACGACGGTCCAGGACCCGCCCGCGACGCTGGATTGGGATTTGTGGTGCGGCCCAGCCCCAAAGCTCCCATACTGTCCTCAGATCGGGCATCATGCCTGGCGACTGGAAAAAGAGTACGGGCACGGCCATTTGGTCGACTGGGGGATCCACCTTGTCGATGCGACGCGATGGATTCTGGGCGAGACGATGCCTCGGTCCGTGCAGGCCGCGGGCGGCATCTATTACTTTAAGAACAAGATCACCACCCCGGACATCCTGAGCGTCCATTTTGATTTTGAAACCTGTCCGGTCATTTGGCGACACCGAATTTGGGGCGCTCAGGAATACGATCCGGAGGTCTCGAACGGCATCTTCTTCTATGGGGAAAAGGGGACGGTATTCGTATCCGACCAAAAGTGGGTGGTCGTGCCAAAGGGCAAGGACACGGAGCGAAAGGTCCATTCGGCCTCAGGCGATATGGGCGCGGCGCATATGAATGAGTTCCTTGAAGCCGTTCGAACTCGCAAGCAGCCCTCATGCAGCACCGAGGATGCGTATTATTCTACAGCCACCGTCAAACTGGCAATGATCGCCTGCGACGTCGGGGCGAAAATCCTGTGGGATAAAAGGTCCGAACACATCATCGATAATCCCATAGCAGACAAATTGCTCAAACGAGAATATCGCGCCCCCTGGAAGCATCCATCCAATGGGTGACCGCGTGAAGGCGTTTGGGAGTGAAAGAGAAGAATCCAGAAGTCAACTTGCGGATGAATCGAAAAGCAGGACTATTATGTGTAAAGAATTGATTTGTTTACTCAGGTCTCTCCCAGGATTTGGCGACCATCCTGCGGAGAGTATCAAGCTCTGCCTCAGCTTTGGCAAGGGGATGGGCAAGCGCTCGCTGCCACAATCTTCTCATATTGGGTTTGCCATCCTCTTGCTCTCTGACCCATTCCGCATGGAATCCACCCGAGGCGATTTCGTCCATGGCCTTATCAACACGGGCCAGAAGTTCCGGCGGCGCCATCCGATCCGCGCGCGACAACTGGCCGTACTGGCTGGTCTGGGAATGCAGTTTCAACTGCTCAAAGAACCCGTGGGTGATCATAGCCTTGGCAATTTCAACAAACTCACCCGACAGGTGCAATTCGGTCGCCACAACCTCCGGGTCACAGCCGTTATCGATTAGCTTCTCAAAATACAACAGACAGAGCTTCACGATACCGGGCCAGAGCATTTGCTCGGCAAACAAATCAATCATCACTTCTTCCTTGAATGAAGATTCGAATGCGCCCAACCGGGTGGCCCCAATAGCTTTGGCCAGCGCCAAGGCAGCGGTTACAGACTGATCGCCGCGATCTGGCTGCCAGGCAACAAGACATGGAAAGCCAAGACCATTCCGATACAGGTTGCGTACGGCCTCACCNATCATGCGAGGGGCTACCATAATAACACCAATGTCNTTAGGAGGCTCGATTGTGCTGTAATAGACATTGTAACCACTGGCGAAGCACAGCACATCACCGGCCTTGAGATAAGGNCCTATCCGGTCATGGTANACTTTTGGCTGGACCTCATCAGGTANGAGAAAGAGAAGAACATCGGCTTCCTTTGCAACATGGCTAATCGAACGAACCTCGAAACCGTCTCCAAGAGCCTTGCCCTTATATTCGTCGTCTCTATTGGCAACCATCGGCTCATAACCGCTGTCTCTAATATTCAAGGCCTGAGCGCGTCCTTGATTGCCATAGCCGACAATGCCAATTTTGCGGCCATTCAGAACTTTCATGTCAACATCGTCGTCATAGTGGATCTTAGCCATGAGACTACCTTTCTTCGTGAAAAGTCCCGTGATATGCCGGGCAGAGATGCTACTCTGCCCTTGTTCGATCAACTGACATTTTAGAAGAAGATCGGCGACTCATCAAATGCTATGTTGCCGACTTAACAACGGTCGCCCCTATCGGAAACGAGCTTCGAGCCTGTGTATTCGGAGCCATTGTCGGTCCGGAAATTCAATTACTTCATGTCAGTACCACACCCGAACAGGTGCTCACAAAGAATTCGTCCGAATGAACAGGCGTTCGCTACGGTGTCGTCTTTAATCATATACCTTGTCTTCGTCAGGGGGATACGCTGTTCTTGGGGCACCCAAATCGCATCGGGAAGATTGTTGACATTGAGATGAGATTTTGGTATTATAGGAGCCAAGTTTTCCAGGAGGTTTTTGACAGTGACAAAGCGTGCAAAGGCACTATGGACAAGCCTAAATGGGAAATCTCGACACATTGCTCAGTCCTTTCTATCGTGGAAGGGCGAAGAAGACAGTATCAAGTCAAAAAGGGGCCTTCATAGGCAAAAATAGAGTTTCATGAAGGAGCAGTTTCAGGCTTCTCCATTGTCCGAAAACGACGCGTACTTTGGTGTGTGACCGAAATGCAAATCTATAGTCTTTTTGAAGGAGGGCTACGATGTACAGAAACTTAGCTTTCTTGGCGATTGCGTTGTTCATCTGTTGTGCCCAGGCTAACGGGCAGGAGGATCCCAATTTGGTCGGATATTGGAACTTCGATGATGGGACGGCGGCGGATTTGTCGGGTAATGCCAACAACGGAACGTTTGTGGGCAATGCCACCCTTACTGAGGATCCGGTTTGGACCTTTGGAGGGACCGGCAAGTCCCTGGATCTGAACTACAAGAACCGCAATTCCGATTGGATTGAAATCCCACATAGTGAAAGTCTCAATATCACCCATGAGCTGTCCGTTCTCCTTTGGGTTATGCCCGGTGAAATCGAGAACTGGGACGGCCTGGTCTGCAAGGGAACCACGAAATGTCCCTGGTCTTTACGGTTTAACGAAGATCATGGATTACGGTTCTCAATTAACCATTGGTTCAATCTGGACGACCCGACAGATCCAAACTATGCACTGGGAGCAGTGGGCACCGGCGAGGTGCAGAGCGCATTCGATGTCAATGAGGTCGGTGAAAGTGAAGCGGGTGAGTGGACCTATGTGGGCGTGATCTCCGACACGACAAAAGTCCGCTTCATCAAGAACTTCGAAGAAGAAGTTATACCCATCAAGCTCGTTTTTGCCGAGTGGGCCGAACCTCTGTATCTTGGCGTCCATTTACCCGATGGTATCAGCAATTCTTCCGCAAATATTGACTACTTTAATGGCCTAATGGACGAAGTGCGGATTTACAATCGTGCCGTCTCGCGGCGCGTAGTGATAGCCGCCTCCGGGATGGCGACGAAACCCTTTGAGCCCGTGCCGGCCGACGGGGCGGCCGGTGTCACATCCGGCACGCTAACCTGGGGACGGATTGAGGGTACTGATAAAGTGTATCTTGGAACCGATCCCGGCGCCCTGGCGCTTGTCGATGAGGGGACGGACGGCACGTACACTATCGTGGACATCGTTCCCGACCAGCAATACTTCTGGCGCGTCGATGTCGTGACTTCTGAGGGCGTCGTCACGGGCGATGTATGGACCTTCACCTTGGCGGGGTATGCCGCCAGTATCCCCGCCCCATCCGACGGCACCGATTTTGTCGATGTCGAGGGACTCTCGCTCGCTTGGGCGCCGGCCTTCGGCGCGAAGGCGTATGACGTGTTCTTCGGGACAAATCCGGACGCCCTGGAATTATTAGGCCAAACTATCGAACCGTCTTATGAGAATCCCCAGAAGAAACTCGTCAGCGAAACGGTCCATTGCTGGCGCGTGGATGCGGTCAAAGACGGTGGGATTGTCGCCGGTCCGACCTGGAGCTTTAAGACCATGCCGGTCTTCACGGTCGAAGGTGCTTTGGTGGGCTGGTACAAATTCGAGCTGGGTGAAGGCACAACGGCCGTGGACTGGACACGCAAAGGCAATGACGGTTTTCTCGTCGGCGACACGCAATGGATCGACGATGGGTATGCCGGTCGTGCTCTCGATTTTGACGGCGACGGCGATTATGTGCAGATCCCGCGGGTCGTCGAGAATGACTGGACGATCATGCTCTGGCTGCGTACTGAGGACCTGACTCAGGGTGGAGGTGGCAATCGCTTCCGGACGAATAGTTCGGCCCTGATCGATGGCGATTATGGGTCGCAGTTAGAGAACTTTGCGATGACGTTCAAGACAGGTATTATCGTAGCCGGTTGCACAACGCCCGGCACGGGCGCCGCGGCTTCGCTGCAAAGCAATACGGCGATCGAAGATTCGGATTGGCATTCCGTGGCGTGGACCCGTGATGCGGTGTCGGGCGAGATGGCCCTGTTTATTGACGGTCGATTGGACGCCTCAGGCACGCGGACTGACAACGCATGGAAAGGGACCAAGGATGCACAGGATCACATTAAGATCGGTTTACATGATTATTCCAACAGCCAGGGCTTCTTCACGGGTCAGCTTGATGAAATCAAGTTCTTCACCCGAGTTCTCGACGAGGCCGAAGTTCAGCTCGAGATGAGGCCCGACAAGCGTGTGGCGTACTCGCCTCAGCCGGTTCCCGGATCTGTGCTGGATCAGGAGGTTGCTGTCCTATTGGTTTGGGAGCCTGGTGAAGGAGCTACGGCTCACAACGTGTATCTCGGAACCAGCGAGGATGAGATGCTGCTTGTCGGTCCGGCCCAGGTTGCTACCGCATACGACGCAGGGCTTCTTGATCCGGCGAGCTATTACTGGCAAATCGGTGAGATCCAGGCGGATGGGGCCGAGGTGAAAGGCGAGATCTGGAGCTTTGCCGTTGCAGATTATCTGATAGTGGATGATTTTGAGAGCTATACCGATGATGACGCAGCCGGGCAAGCCATCTGGCAACACTGGATCGACGGCTTCGGCGTTGCAGAAAACGGTTCACAAGTCGGCAATTTGCTACCTCCGTATGCCGAGCAGACAATTGTCCACAGCGGTCTTCAGTCGATGCCGCTGGTTTACGACAACTCTGGTACGGCACATTATTCAGAAGCCGAACGCACGTTTAGTTCCGAGCAGGATTGGACCAGAAAGGGCGTCAAGGCATTGAGTTTGTGGTTCAGAGGTTATCCGGCCTCCGTCGGCAGTTTCGCAGAAGCCCCGGCCGGGACGTACACGATGACGGCTGCCGGCGCCGATATCTGGGGCAACGCCGATCAGTGCCACTTCGCGTTCAAGACGCTCACCGGTGCCGGCTCGATTGCCGCACGGGTTAACAGCGTTGAGAACACACATGCATGGACGAAGGCCGGCGTGATGATCCGTGAAACGCTGGACGCCGGTTCCAAGCACGCCTTTGCGTGCATAACACCCAGCAACGGCGTCTCCTCTCAGGGACGTACGATGACGGCCGAAACCAGTTTCAGCACAACCGAGAATGGGATCACGGCACCACACTGGGTGAAGCTGGAACGTGATGTGGCTGGGAACTTCACGGTTTCACATTCGGCCAACGGCTCAACGTGGCAGCCGGTGGCGGGTGCTATCCCGACGAACATTCCGATGACGTCGAATGTTTACATTGGACTGGCGCTGACCAGCCACGATGAGGCTCAGACCTGTCAGGCCGTATTCTCTAATGTGATAACCACCGGTAATATCAGCGGGCAATGGGCGCACCAGGATATCGGCATACTGAGCAACGATCCGGACCCAATGTATGTGGCTGTATCCAACGGCACCGGTGCACCGGCAGTGGTTTACCATGATGATCCGAGCGCAGCACTGATAGACGTCTGGACCGAATGGACTGTTGACCTCCAGAGATTTGCGGATCAGGGTGTGGATCTGGCGCGTGTCAACGGTATGGCTCTCGGTCTTGGCGACGGGAACAATCCGCAGGCTGGTGGTTCGGGTAAGATGCATTTTGACGACATCCGGCTGTACCGATAGAGGGATACTGCCGGTGAGTAGATACCGACGCTGTGACCTCCAGATTTTTGTTCGGGGCCTATACCGAATTGTTTCGGCATAGGCCCTGCTTGTCTTTACACATGTAAGGCCGCACCCTCACAGGCTAACTGAAATCCTTGCGATTTCGAGGAACACGGATACAATGGGTTACCATCAACACGCTGTACCACCCTTTTGCACGGCATAGGGAGTCGATCGTATGGAAAATCGAACAAGACTATTTGTCATCGCACTGCTCTTTGCTTGCATCCCCGGGATATATGCCGGCCAAATTCCGGCCTCAAACTCCCGCCTGATCATTTTGGCGGATATGGGCAACGAGCCAGACGAAGAGCAGCAAATGGTGCATATGATGATGTGCTCCAACGAATTTGAGCTGGAGGGTCTCATCGCCGTCACCGGTAAATACCTTCGTCCGAAATCCAGAAATCCCTATAAACAGGTGACCCATCCCGAACTGTTCGTCAACATCATCGACGCCTATGCCAAGGTGCTGGATAACCTGAAGAAACACGCCTCGGGCTGGCAAGATCCCAGCTATCTTAAGAGCATCGTTACAACCGGGCAGAAAGGGTATGGGATCGCGGACGTGGGCGACGGCAAAACCAGCCCCGGCTCGGAATTGATTATCCAGGCGGTCACGAAGCACGATCCGAGGCCCCTCTGGCTGGTAGTGAACGCCGGTTCGAATACGCTGGCCCAGGCCCTTTGGGATTATCGCAAGAACCACAGCCGGACTGAGGTGGATCGATTCGTCTCGAAACTACGCGTCTTCGAGAACGGCGCTCAGGACAACGCCGGCGCGTGGATCTGTGCGAATTTCCCGAAGATTCACTGGATCAGAAGCAATTATCAAACCTATTGCTACGGTGGCCCCAGTGGCGACGGAAGCGCCGACAACCGGGGAAGGAGCAATAATCTTGGTCCCTACACGTGGGAACCCTACGCCTACTCGGGCCTCGGCCAGCATCAATGGGCCCTCGAACATATCAAAGGAAATCACGGCCCGCTGGGCAAGTTGTGGCCCATCCGGCAATTCGGCGACGGAGGTGTTTCCTTTCTGGAAGGCGGCGGGACGATCCCCTGGCTGGGCCTGGTCAATAAGGGCTTGTTCGACATCGAACACCCGCATTGGGGAGGCTGGAGCGGCCGCTTCAGTCAAGAGAAGGTGGAGAATTACTGGTCCAAGCACAGCGATATCAAAGCGCATGAAAAGAAAGGGGCGCCTTTTGCCGTTTACAAAGAAGCGGCGGATGAATGGATCGATCCCGAAACCGGTGACAAATACAACGATATTTACACGCCGGTGTGGCGCTGGCGCAGGGCCTTCTTTAATGATTTTGTCTGTCGAATGGACTGGTGCAAGAAATCCTATCGAGAGGCGAATCACCATCCAAAGGCCGCGTTCAACGGCGATAAAAGTGATACGATCGTACGTCTGGCGGCAAAAGTCGGTGAGGTTGTGATCCTGGACGCGTCGGCCTCCAGTGACCCCGATGAAGATTCACTCCAATTCCTTTGGTACGTGTACCCGGAAGCCGGCACGTATCCCGGTTCCCCGGTTATTAAAAATAAGACCAATGCAGTGACACAAATCGCTGTTCCAAACGACGCGGCCGGCAAACAGATCCACCTAATCCTGCAAATCAACGATGAGAACGAGATCGCGTCACTGTATGATTACCGACGGATCGTGATCGACGTCCAACATTAATTCTGTTAGAGGCACTCCTGATACTTGCGGGCATAATCATCCAGCTCGTGTCCCTTGCCGACGGCACGGGGATCTTTAGTCTCGATCAGATCTTCTTTGAGCCTTGCAGCCAATCCCATCTTGACCTTCGTGTATCGACTCTGGTCCGCCAGATTCCGCAACTGATAGGGATCCTTTTTCACATCATACAACTCCTCGACGGGACGCTTGCCAAAGGCCAGATCAAAATAATAGGCCTGGTCCTGCTTATGGTTGCACAGATAGGTCTTGGTGGGCGATCCGTCGCAATCGCCGAAGCCGCCGCTCGGATCGTCATCCGGCCAGACGGGTCCGTCCGGATCCCCAACGGGCCAGCGGTCCGGAGCAAGGTTTTGGATATAGAGATATTGTTCCGTGCGAATGGCGCGGATCGGATAACCCCAGCCGCCTTTGCGACCGCCTGGGAAGTGACGTTCCACACCGACGACAACATGATCGCGATTAGGATCGATCCGCCCGGAACCATTGGACTGCAATATCGGCAGCAGACTTCTGCCGGTCATATTCCTGGGGACTGGCATACCGGCCGCTTCAAGGAAAGTTGGAGCGAAGTCCGTGAAGCTGACAAAGTCGTCCACGACCCGGCCGGGCTTGACCCTGTCGCCCCATCGAACGGCTAAAGGCATGTGAATACCGAATTCGTAGCAGGTCGCTTTACATCGGGGAAAAGGCATGCCGTTGTCCGCAGTGACCACGATAAGAGTATTGTCCAGTTCACCGATCTCCTTCAATGTATCCAACATCCGGCCAAGATGTTCATCGAACCACTCGGTATGCACGGCATAGTCCAATAGGTCACTGCGAATCTCCGGTGAATCCGGATAAAACGGAGGGACCTCCGCATCGGAGAGCTTCTTGCCCTCGCGCAGGCCGATCCCTTTCTTGAAGACGCGGTGCGGGTCCTTGCCCCCATACCAGAAACAGAAAGGTGAGTCCTTGGGACGCTTTTCCAGAAAGTCCCGAAAATTTCGAGCATAGTCTATATTGGAGATTCCTTTTGAACCACTCTGGTGGAAGTGCCGATTATATGCGGCGCCGGCCGGATTAGTTTTTCGCGCGGCGGCTTTCCAATCCGTGGGACCACAGCCTTTACCGGCAAAGCCAACGTGATAGCCCTCCGAAGCGAGCATATCGGTATAAACCTTCAATGCGCCGGCCCAGGGTGTATGGTTCATGGAGGCTTCTTTCAGGCGATAGAACGGCATGCCCGTCAGAACCGATGAGCGGGAAGGATTGCAGGATGGGACCGAGACAAAGGCGTTGCTGAAAAGCACGCCTTCCCGAGCCACGCGGTCGAAGTGTGGCGTCCTGACCATTTTACTG
>JGI2171J19970_10000408_pt1 | contig 22544 bp, 19 predicted proteins | sample DeeMarSWOR324_28_FD_19970 | JGI IMG/M metagenome (IMG submission 19970) | reverse complement strand
CGTTGGGCCTTGAGCTTGTTGAGCGCTCTCTCCTCGATCTGCCGAACCCGTTCCCGCGATATGCCGAAGCGCTTTCCAACCTCCTCCAATGTATAGGTTGACGGCTCACCGATGCCGAATCGAAGGCGCAAAATCTGCGCCTCCCTCCAATTGAGAAGCGAAAGAAGATCTCGCGTTTTCCTTTCCTGATCAATAGTATCGAGGAGATCGTCGCCAAAACTCGAACTATTCTCATCCTCCATCAGGTCTTCAAGTTTACCACCATCATCGCCCACCGGAGTTTCCAGGGAAATCGGCTCGTGAGCGAGTTCAATGACCTTCTGAACGTCGGCCAGGGGAATCTTCGTCCGTGCTGCAATCTCCTCGGGGAGGGGCTTCCGGCCAAGCTCCTTGACCAACTGATGAAACCCCTTGACAATTTTGCTCTTCATCTCTAACAGGTGGTTGGGAATCCGTATCGTCCTGGATTTGTCGCCTAGGGCCCTGGTAATGGCCTGCCTGATCCACCAGGAAGCATACGTGCTGAATTTAAATCCCCTCCTGTAGTCGTACCGTCCCACGGCTTTCATCAATCCCAGATTTCCTTCCTGAATGAGATCCAGGAAGGATAGGCCCCTGTTGAGATACCGTTTAGCGATACAGGCGACCAATCGAAGGTTTGACTGAATCATCTCCGCCTTTGCCGCCTCCACATCGGCCTCGGTTTTTTTCAGTTCTGTCAGCAGTTCTCGGAATCTATCCCCGCCATTCCCAGAAGGGTTGGAAAGTTCCTCGAGCTTTCGCATTAACTCCCTGAGAACCTCTTCGCGGGATCGGAGAAGTCTTCGAGGCTTGGTTTCGCGCCTCTCCAATTCCTTGCTCAGCCGGTTGATCTCCTCTTCGGCTGCAGAAGATTCCCGGAGGAGAGTGTGAATTCTCCGCTCACCAAGCTGAATCCGCTTGGCCAGTTCAATCTCCTTCTTCCTTGTGAGCAGAGGGATCTTACTCACCTCTCTGAAATAAATCCCAGCGATATTGGTATCGCGGTCGGGCATATCCTCGGAATCCGGTGTCTCAGCTTCCTCGTCCGCCACATAGGGATCTTTATCGGCTCCTTCTTCAGAGATTGCCAGTTCCGCGAATGCAATCCAAGGCGTCAGATCAAACGCCGTGGATATCACCTCCTGTTCACGGGATGCGGCTTCCATGGTTCCTCCTCGCATTAACCTAATGCTTCACACATGTTTAACTCTAGGCTAATTCATACGGCCATGAGAAATAAATGGGGTGAATACTGTATTTTGCGCTGATAAAACCCGTATTTTGAGGCACAGAATGGAGAAGAAGGGTTATGCGGGAAATGCCTTATCAAGGACTGCCTTTGTCAGTGCGAGAACAAGCACTTTTTCGTCCTCGGTCAGGTCCGGGAACCAATCTCCCAGCATTCTCCGTTCAAAATATTCTCTTCCCCTTCCGCTCTTCTTAATCTCCTGTGGTAGAGTATCCAGCAACATTTCAGTTAATTTCCTTCCAATATCGGCTGCTTCCTTTTTGGAAACCGTCGGTCCAATTTTTATTGAGCTCATCTATTATTCTCCCGTTTCTTAATTGATTCCTCTCCAAGGCCTTGGAATAAGTGAAGTGGCCATTAATCCCTTAATGAGCCCTGAGAATCAAGGCCTTTCTCGGATAGAATTGATTGGACTAACTCGACAATCACCTGGGTCGATGTCCCCTTCGAGAGGAAATGGTTCGCTCCGTATTGAAATGCTGCCTCTCGATGTTCCGGCAAATCGTAATAAGTTAGAATGATAATGATGAGCTCAGGGTATTCCGCCTTCACTTTTTTCGTTATCCGGAGGCCGTTTTCGCCGGGCAGCTTGATATCCATGAATACGATGTCGGGAGCAATGCCATGGATTTTCTCCAAGGCTTCCTCTCCGTCTGCCGCCTCCTCAAACTCCATAGAGGGAAACCGAGTAAAGAGAAGTTCCTTGAGCGATTGTCGAAAAGTGGCGTTGTCCTCAACGATCAATATTTTGGCCATGCCGACCCATCCAAACAGAACTGATGCCAATGCGATGATATTTTCAATTCAACTTTACTAATCGCCATTCCTGTGGTAAATAGGGTATACACTGTATATGGCGCTGGATTACACAGTATTTTTAGGGATTGTTACGGTAGGGTGGTGGACGGCAGTAGCTGTCGTGCGTCGCTCTTATCCTTTTATTTAAAAGAACCTCGGCCCAGTTTGACGGATCGTATCGTGGGAGAAAAAAAGCGGATTGTTATTGCCGAAGATCATACGATACTCAGGGAAGGGTTGCGGGCGCTGCTCTCCTCCGACCCCGAATTCGAGGTTGTGGGTGAGGCCGAAGACGGCCGTGGTGCCGTCAAATGTGTCGAAGGCCTCTTGCCAGACCTTGTCTTGATGGACCTCTCGATGCCGAGGATGAATGGCATGGATGCGATCCTGGAGATCAAGAGGCGATGTCCAGAGACAAAGGTGCTCGTGCTTACCGTCCATAGAACCGAGGAATACATTCTCGCTACCCTCCAGGCCGGCGCCGATGGATATGTCTTAAAGGATACAACGCACGCCGAACTGATGATGGGCATAAAGAGCGTTTTAAAGGGGAAGCCCTATCTTAGTCCCGAGGTTTCGGATAAGGTGATAGAGGGGTACTTGGAGGGGAGAAAGAGCCTGAGAACAGACACCCCATGGGATACCTTAACCCAACGCGAGCGAGAAGTCCTCAAGCTGATTGGCGAAGGGTATAAGAACAAGGAGATTGCGGATTACCTCTATATCAGCGTAAAAACCGTGGAGAAACACCGGGCCAACCTCATGAAGAAGTTGGACCTTCATTCGAGCTCGGCATTAACGGCCTTTGCCATGGAAAAGGGGTTGGTTACGAAGTAAACACCAATTCGGAGTGAAGAATGAAGAATGAATAGTTATGAATAAATTGTTCTATTCGTTCGATCTTAACTCTCTTTATTCTTCCCTCTTAATGCTTTCCCCGTGGCCATGACGCCCAGACGATGGTTCCTTTTCCCTCGGTGGACTCAATCGAGAAGGACCCGCCTGAAAACTCAGTTCTCTCCTTCATGCTGGAAACCCCTACTCCCCTGTTCGAGCTTTCCACCGAGAGTACATTCCCCGGATCGAAGCCCTGGCCGTTATCCTCAATAGTCAACTCCACCGTACCGTTCCTTTTCCTCAGGGAGAGACGCACACGGTCTGCTTTGCTGTGTTTCACCACGTTGTTCAGGGACTCCTGCATAACTCTGTAGATGATTGTCTTCAGAGGATCTGGCACTTCATCCTCTCGTATGTCTATCTGCTGGTCGATGCGGATTCCCGAGTAAATCTTTTGAAATTCGCGACAGAACCAGGAAATGGTGGCTAAGATGCCCAGATCATCGAGAGTCGGTGGCCGAAGGTCCATTTGGATTCTTCGGACTTCTTCAATCCCATTTTGGACCATGGAAACGACGGTCTCCAGTGAGGTCCTCGCTCGTTTCGATGAGCGTTGATTTAGTTGTTCGAGCGCTTTTTCCGTTCCGAATTTGATGGCTGCCAGATTTTGGCCGATGCTGTCGTGGAGTTCCTGAGCCACGGCTTTTCTCTCGTTTTCTTGGGCCGATAGGATCTGTGAAGAAAGATACCGGAGCTGCCCCTCCGACTCCCGCAGCGCCTTCTCCGCCCGCTCGCGCTCTTGGATTTCCTGCTTTAGCTCAGCAGTTCGCTCGTCAACACGTTGTTCCAGCTCGTCGTAGGCTTTTTGTAACGCCTCCCGGGCCCGCTTGCGTTCGGTGATGTCTCGTCCGATGGCAAGGATATACTCAGGCTTGCCCTCAGTGTTTTTGACTAACGATCCTGTGTACTCAGTGGGAATCAATCTCCCATCCTTGGCGATCAAAGACATTTCTACGGTAGCCCGCCCGTCCCGGAATACCTTTTTCGTAGTTGCTTCCGCACGCTTAAGATCCGCTTCGTCATACCAGCCGTCAGGGGCTTGTATAGATACTATTTCCTCGTCCGCGTAACCACTGATTTCGTTGAAGGCCTTGTTCCATCTGAGGGGCTTTCCCGTATCAGGATCAAAGACAAAAACCGTGTCCACCATGGCGTTGAGCATACTTTCGCTGAATGCCTTTTCCGCCCTCAGCTCCTCCTCCGCTCGTTTGCGCTCAATGATCCGGCCCAACCTCTCGGTAATGGCCTGAATCAGACTTCGCTCCCCTTTCAAAAACGGTCCCTTGTCACTTTCGGGTTTTTCCGCTAGGTAACAGACCTCCAGAAAGCCGACCTGATGGCCGCGGGCAATGATATCGCTTTTCTGTTTCCACGGGGTCTCCTGGAAGGTTTTCGTTGTGAATTCCCGGTCCTCCAAAATAATCCGGGCACAGGCTGCCTCGGGATACCGCCAGGCAGAGGGGATAAGATCCACCGTTCGCTGAAGGATTTCCTCCAGAGAAACGTCCTCTTTTTCAACGAGATGAGAAATACCGTAGAGACAATTCAGCTCCTTGACCCGCACGTCGAGCTCATTCGTCCGCTTCCTCAACGCCTCCTCCGCTTGCTTGCGCGCCGTGATGTCCCGAGCCACATGCACACTTCCCGTCAGCTTCCCGTCCGGATCGTGGAGCGGATTTACGGATACGAGAAAATCGCCTCCCAGGCGATCTTCGTGCACTTCGGCGCTATGTGCAAGGCCATCGGCCATCAACCGGGCGTGTGGACAATGACCCGTCGGCTTTTCGGTTCCATGGAAAGCATCGTAGCAGATCTGGCCCACCAGGTCTTTGGTGGTGGAGCCCAACCTGTCCGCCATGGCCTTGTTGGCCCGGACTACCCGGTATTCGGTGTTCAGTATCATGATGAGATCGGGCATCGTGTCAAAGGTTCGCTCCCACTCCTGCTTGGCACGGATAATCTGAGCCTCTGCCCGCTTGCGCTCGGTGACGTCTTCTTTAACTCCCACAAAATGGGTAATAACACCTTCATCATTCTTGATCGGTGAGATCAAGGCCTCCTCCCAGTAGAAATCTCCATTTTTTTTCCTATTGAGGAACTCCCCCCGCCACTGCCGGCCGCGAGTGATGGTCTCCCACAAATCCCGATAGAATTCGACAGGCTGTTTCCCTGACTTGAGGATTCGGGGATTCTGTCCAATGACTTCTGCAGGGGTGTATCCAGTGAGTTCCGCGAATTTCGGGTTGACGTATTCGATGGTTCCCTCCGCATCCGTGATCATTACAGTAGCCGGGCTCTGCTCCACGGCACGGGACAGTTTGCGGAGCTCTTCTTCGGTCTTCTTGCGCTCGGTGATGTCAATCCCTGTACCGATTACGTACTCAGCTGAGCCCTCGTCGTCAAGAAGGGTCGTATAGGACCACATGATAAGGTGAAAAGTGCCATCCTTGGCTACGCAGTAGTTCTCGTGCTCCATCGGGAACCCACTCGATCGCAATTCCGGGAAGACAGGCTTCACTGGCTCGGAGTCTTCCGGAATTATGAAGGAATCCTGGAAATGTCTACCCCTCACCTTTTCAAACGAGTACCCGGTTAGCTGTTCGCATGCCCTGTTGAAGCGGACGATTCTTCCCTCTCGGTCGAGAACAACCACAAGGGCGCCCGCTGTAGACAGCACCGCCGAGGTGAAGTCGCGCTCTTTTCTCAGGGCCTCCTCGCTTTGCTTCAGGTCTTTGAATAGGAAGTCATAGGGCTTTACAAGCCCAGTCTCGATAATTGCTTTGTAAATGAGGTAAAAGGAGATAATCTTGAGATAGTGTCCGATCATATTAAAAAGGCCATAGGCGTGAACGTAAAGCGTGAAGGCCAACTCCGATACAATGGTTAACACGATTGACGCGATCAGTAATCGGAGTACGCTTATATCTAAATCGCGACCCTTTTTGAGCAACATGGCGATTGAGGCCAATAAGATAAGGGAGATGGTATACTCGCTGATCTTTTTGAACGGGGTCAGTCCAATTCCTTCAATAAAACACGCTGGGAAGAGGTTCCAATAAAAAATAGACACCAATAAAAGGGAGGTGACCGAGACATAGCCGAGAAATACGATATTCATCTTCAGCCTACGGGCAAGAAGAAGAGGAGCGATGAGAAGGGAGAGGCTTTCCACATATCGGGTTGCAATCCACAACTGAGTGGGCAAATTTGTGCCATACCCCTCAAATACACCCATCCCCGTATAAGCAAGCGTGTGGATCAGATCCAGGCCGCCGACGAACAGATAGGCGATGCCGAGGAACAGGAGATACGTATTTTCCAAGAAGCGACGCGCATTCCACGCGAGCATGAAAATGCCGCAGGCGACGACGATACTGAACATCTCCACAATGCTGTGGAAGAGGAGGTAGCTGTGCAGGCTCGTCAAATGTAACCCGAACAAAACCAATATCCCGATTAAAATTGGCGAGTAGATCTTTTTTTCAATCATCACGGACTTCCTTTCCGTTGATGCGAACACCAAAAAGGGCCTGGAGCATACAAATCTGCGAGACGGTGCATGGGGGCCCGTTCGTTTAATAAATTATCTTCACTGAATTCCGCTATTTCAGACGAATTTTACGTTATTTTCGTCACTTATATCAACAATCCGCGGGAAATTGTCAATCGAGAAGGAGATTACGATTCCGAGGGAATCGCGAGAAGGCGGGAGAAACATGCCTATCCCCGCCGACCCTTCCGCTTGACAAAAACCTTGTTGAAGCAATACCCTCTCATTTTTGAGAGGGGTTCCCATCGCTTCAACCCATCTTCCTTAAGGAAGGTTTGTCAGAGGGCAGGAGGAGATAAAAGGGGTGAGGTTGTAAAAGAAGTTCTAAGGACTGGCAGCAAAAAGGCGATATCAAATGGACATGATTACAATCACATTTGTGGCATTTGGATTGGCAATGGACGCCTTTGCTGTGTCTGTCAGCAGCGGAATAACAATAAGACATCTAAAAATCGATCATGCCTTAAGAATTGCACTTTTCTTTGGGTCATTTCAGGCAATCATGCCAGTGATTGGGTGGTTGGCGGGGCTGAGCCTGAGGGATTTTATTGCGGATATCGACCATTGGATCGCCTTCGGGCTTCTGAGCTTTATTGGTTGCAAAATGATCTATGAAGCATTTGGGATGGAGGCAGACCAAAAAGAAGTCAACCCGCTGAATGTCTACGTCCTGCTGATGTTGTCAGTCGCTACCAGTATTGATGCTTTGGTCGTCGGGGTGAGTTTTGCATTTTTGAAAATCTCTATTGCAACCCCAGTAGTCGTCATTGGAATCGTCACTTTTCTGTTATCTTATCTCGGTGTCTTCGTGGGTAATAGATTAGGGCACTTTTTTGAGAAGCACATTGAAATACTAGGAGGCCTCGTATTAATTGGGATCGGAGTAAAAATACTGGTTGAACATTTGGCCTAGGTAACACCGCAAGGCATGCGAAGAACCTTTTCACACCCTGGGAGTCACCCTTTTTCATCGGGGGATGGCTTCCAGGAAAATTGGCGATGGGGGTGAGGGATGGTAACCCAAGTTGGAAACGGCGAATTTACCTATGAGGTCCTTGTAGATTGGGCGAAGTTGCCCGAAGGGTGGTCCTTTGTCGAGGTGGCGGACGTGGCGGTAGACGCTGAGGATAGGGTGTATGTGTTCAACCGGGGTGAACATCCGGTGATCGTGTTCGATCGCGACGGCAACGTGCTGAATTCATGGGGTGAAGGACTATTCATGCGGCCTCACGGGATCACATTGGGGCCCGATGATACCTTGTACTGTGTAGATGATCTCGGTCACACTGTCACGAAGTTCACCCTGGACGGCCAGGTGCTTTTAACCCTGGGCCGAGCGGGGCAGGCGGCGCCTTACCAGAGCGGCCAGCCCTTCAACCGACCAACAAAGGTGGCCCTGGATCCGAAGACGGGTGACATATACGTTGCCGATGGATATGGCAACTCAAGGGTTCACAGGTATTCACCGAACGGAGAGGCGCTCTTTTCCTGGGGCGAACCCGGCACTGATCCGGGGGAGTTCAACCTCGTTCACAGCGTGTGCACCGATAAGGATGGCTCCGTGTACGTTGCGGACCGCGAGAACCATCGCGTTCAGATATTCGATTCCAACGGGAAGTATCTGACACAGTGGAACAACATGCACCGGCCATGCGGCATGCACATAGCCGCCAGCCAGGAACAGTCGTGCTACGTGGGGGAGCTCCCCCCGACGTATCCGTTTAATGAGAATTGCCCCAACGTGGGCCGGCGTATCACCATCTACAACCTGAAGGGCGAGCGCCTTGCACGGCTCGGTGACATCCTGTCGGGTGATGAACCACATCAGTTTTGGGCTCCCCACGGCATAGCAGTGGACTCACGAGGCGACCTTTATGTGGGCGAGGTTTCCTGGACCTCTAAGGGGAGCAAGATGGACCCACCGAAGGAGCTGCGGAGCTTCCGCAAACTGGTAAAGTTGGCATGAGGTGGGAGAGGTGTTTCTGGCGGATGTTATTGTCGTTGATATCGATTCCCCCAAAGGAATTCGCACCTTTGGAGCCTCCCCTATTTAACATCTTTCTCAGTAGGGACTTTGGACTCGCAGGGAACGTCCGTTTGGCATAATCCGCAGCCATAAACATCGCCCTCCAAACCAAAATGAGATTTTGCATAGTCTGTTACCACCGAGCGAAGGTAATTTCTACATTTCACCTTGTCATGACCCGCCTCGGTAATTGCCCCCACAGGACAACGAGGTATGCACTTTCCGCAGAGGCCTTTGGTGAAGAAGGGGCAGTAAGCGTGATGATCATTATATGGCCGGTTTGTGGGAGGAATGTTAATTCGCGCAACAACCGACCCACAGCGCATAGCCTTCCCCTTGGGGGTTATGAGACCATCACAGAGACCAAAGGTTCCGAGACCCGAAGCATAGGCCGCATGTCGTTCGGACCACGTGGAGGCGAAACCATAGCGGTCTGACGTTTTCCTCTCAAAGAGAGGGGAAAGCATGGGGGCGACGGCTTCGTATCCCGCCTGCTGCAATGTTGCCGCCACATGACTGCGGAGCTTCTCGTTTGCCTCCTCACCGTAGATCCGGGCTCTTACCCATCTTTCGGCTGGATAGGCGGTTTGTTTGCGGTTGTCTGATTTTGTCGTTTCGATATGCGGTAAAACCCAGCTTAGGACGGTTAGTTCGTCGGGTCTCACCTTTGCGGTGGGAAATGTCTTGGTGAATATTTCCAGGGGAGTCCAGTAAAAGGACCCAATATGGTCCTTGAATGCGTGATAGAGGGGATCATCACCACGGGAGAAACCGACGAGCGGGTCTGCCCATGCCCTGTCATTTGCCCCATTCTTAAGGGAATTCTCAGAAGAGGTGTTAACGAAAGTCTTGATCGTAGCCCCTATCCAGGCCGCTGGGTTTTCGCTCTGTTCTTTCAACTTCATTTTAGCACCTCGCTTTCCGGTTTACGTTCGCATACGGTGGTGCTTGAAGGGACGATCAACCCTATTCGGGCACGCCGACCGTACATGGAGATGAACCCCCTTAAGGCAGAACGTTATATCTCTAATCATAAAATATCTTATGGGTTCATGCAAAACAACTGGCGAAGGCTGAAAAATCCGTATCTGCTCGATGATCATAAGATGTACACCAAAAAGCTGGGGAGGTCCCGTCCGACCGGTTTCCTCCTCAGCGGCCCCAACTAGATTTCGCGAAATGAAGAGGAATTAAAAGATATTCTAAGAAAATCTGAGGATTGGCGAGATTTTAAGCTTTGTGAAATCTATATCATGGCCTCTGGTGCCAAATATCTGATTTCGTTACGAAAAGAATGGAAAAAACCTGGAGCCAAATACAATGAGCCATGATCATTTGAAATTAGGTTTTTACCTGGGGATCATTCGTGCTATGATGTGATGTTTTTCAGGTAAATACTGGACAGAACGAGGGTCGGGCTTATGCTGGACTATTCCTTATCCTTGAAGCATGAGGGGCTATCATGAATGTGCTTGGTGGCAAACTTCTGCGGGTGGATCTCGCCGCGAGAAAAGTGANGCTTGAGGGGTACGAGCAATATGCGGANTGGATCGGCGGGCAAGGGGTCAATCAATATATACTGTTCAATGAATTGCCGTTAGGTATCTCGCCCTACGATCCATCCAATATCATTGCGGTAGGAACTGGGGCACTGGTCGGCACATCGGTGCCCGGCGCATCCCGAGCAAATATAGACACCCTGAATCCCCTTACTGGGGGGATAGGCTCCAGTAACGCGGGGGGGAATTTTGCCAGGGAATTGAGGCTTGCTGGCATTAACAATATCGTCGTTAAGGGGAGGGCCGACGAGCTCGTTTACCTCTGTATCGATGACGAGCGGGTTGATATCATCGATGCGTCCCACCTGCGGAACAAGACGGTTTCCGAGACGGCCGAGCTGCTGCACAAGGAGCTCGGGGATCAGTTCAGATTGATGATCATAGGGCCTGCCGGTGAGAATCTGGCCATGTCTGCATGCATCATTGTGGATGAAGCCAGGGCGGCCGGCCGGTGTGGAATTGGGGCTGTGATGGGATCCAAGAATTTGAAGGCCATTGCTGTGAGGGGNACNGGAGCGGTCGAGCCCGCCCATGCAGCAAAATTCGATGCTGTGGNAAAGGANTGTCTAGGAAAAATCAGTTCGACTTCATATGCGAAGGCCTTGAACCGTTACGGTATTTACTTTCGAGAGCCATGGGAGATAGAGAGTCCTTATCGAAATTTCTCCGGGGAGATTCCCAGCCAGGAAAAGAAACTGAGAATCCTGCCGGACGCTTTTTTGCCATACATGGTGGCTACGAAGACCTGTGGTTCCTGTCCCATGCACTGCTGGAAGGTTTATCGGGTCCTGGAAGGAGGGAGACCCCTGGTGATTGAGGCTTTGCAAATTAATTCCATCCACAACTTTGCTGCCCGACTGGACCTGTTTGACCCCGAGGCGATTCTCAAGGCTCATGCCTTATGCAATGACCTCGGTTTGGACGAAGATAACGCCAGCGGGGCCATCGCCTGGGCTTTTGAATGTTATGAGCGAGGGTTGATCACGGCCAAGGAGACCGGGGGCCTCGAGCTCCGATGGGGGAACGAGGAGGCTGTTTTCGAACTTCTCAGGAGCATTGCCCATCGGCGTGGTTTCGGGGATGTGTTGGCGGAAGGCTGTCGGCGGGCATCTGAGAGGTTGGTGGGAACCGGGGATTGTTGTGTTGAGGTGAAGGGACAGGAGCTGTTTGAGGTTTTATGGGCATGTCCGGCTTGGGCTTTGGGAACGGTAGTTGCGGCCAGGGGTGGCACGCATACCAGGGGGGCCGTGAGGACCGAAAGGCTCAGGGATGTCTCGGCATCGCTCTGCCAGCGCCTCTTCGGCATCCCATCGGTCGGGGACAAAGCCTCTTATGAGGATAAGGAACGCTTGGTCTTCTTCTTCGAAAGGCTCCAAGCCCTATCCAATTCCCTGGGAATGTGCTACTTCATGCATGGATTGTGCGCGGTGAGCATGCTCTTGCCGGAGGATTACGCGCGTTTGTTTTCGGCGGCCACCGGTCAAAGCATTGATGGCGACCGGATGATGTGGCTCGGCGAACGGATCTTTAATCTTGAAAAGTGCTTTAACGTCCTTCACACGGGGTGGACCAGGGAAGATGATATGCCGCCGAAGCGGTTCACATCGCAGCCCCTCGATGGGAAGTTCAAGATAGACCCTCTGGCCTGGGGAGAGATGCTTAATCGGTACTATGATTTGCACGGTTGGGACAAAGCGACCGGGAAGCCGCTAAGGGAGACCCTCGACCGCTTTGACCTTGGTTCGATACGGAGGAAGCTGGAAGATAATGGGAAGCTCTCCTAGGGTCGTTTTCAGCACGGCGGCAACGGCATATCCATGTGCGATGGAGGCCGAAGTTCTTGAGGATGGATTTTGGGGAAGGTCATCTTCGCTATCATGGGGCAAGTTATGAAACTCGGCGTTATCGTGCCCAATATTTCGATGACGGAGGAGCAACTCGAGGAGCGGCGCAGATTCTTGGAGAGGATCTGCGATAGTGACACGGAACTCGTCATGATAAAGAATGATGAGGGTCCCATAAGCATTGAATCGGAGTTCGAACACGAGGAGGGAAGCGTTCAGATCGTTAAGACGATGTTGAGATTACAGGACGACGGTTTCGATGCATTCATACCGTGGTGCGGAGGTGATCCCGGCGTGACTGCGGGGAGGGAGAGGATATCGATCCCCATAATTGGTCCCCTTCAGTCCTCCTGTTCCATCGCTTCGCTCCTCGGCTTCAAATTCTCCATCATCACACCTGTGACCAATCCGAAACTCATTGAGCTTCGGATTCAGGCCATCGGATTCAAGGAGAGGCTGGCCTCCATTCGNCAGTTNNAGATGCCCGTGCTGGAGCTCCGGAAGGATATCCAGAAAACCCTGTCAGTATTGGAAAAGATCTGTGGGGAGCTTGGAGAGAAGGATGGTGCGGATGCAATTGTATTCACCTGTATGGGCCTTTTCGGAATGGCTGAGCGCTTGCGAGATCGAGTAACCGTGCCGGTTGTCGATCCGGCTTGGGCTGCTGTTCTCATGGCTCAGGCGGTGGTCCGAATGGGATTGAGCCATAGCCCATTGGCCTATCCCTATCCAAAATCCCGAAACGGGTGAATTTCAGGGATGCATTTAACGGGGATCGGGCGAGGGAGTGGAAATGCGTGAGAGAATACTCGAAGAGCTTTCAATCGAGATGGTTTGGGAACATATCACGAAGTTAACGGAGATCGCCCCACAGAGGCTTTCGGGGACGGAGGAGGAAAAGAAGGTTGCCCGCTACATTAAGGAATGTTTTGATTCATATGGAATTGATATGACCATCCACGAACTGGATGCCTACGTGAGCTTTCCGGGCGAGTCGGAGCTAATGGTCCTTGAGCCCGAGAAAAGGGTCATCCAAAGTCAAACGCTGGCCCAGACAAAATCGACCCCACCGGAGGGGGTTGAAGGGGATCTTGTCTGTGTTGGCTTCGGAGGCTTGGAGGCTTATGAGGATGTGGATGTCCGCGGAAAGATTACCCTGGCCGAGCTCTCCTATTCGCCGCCCCGCCCCGAAAAAGTGAGGCTCACCACAGAGCACGGCGCCATTGCCCAGATTCAGATGAATTGGGGCCTTCCAGAGCATGATTCCCTTCCCATGGGAACTGTCAAGGCAATATGGGGTAACCCCACCCCCGAAACATTCCCCAAGATGCCCCGAATCCCCGTCGTGGGGATAAAGCGGAGGGATGGGGAGTGGCTCATCGATAAGTTGAAGAGCCACGGGGTCAGGGTTCGGTTAAAGGCCCATGCAGAAAATCGATGGGGAAAGATTTTGGAGCCTATCGCGAGAATCCAGGGCCAGGGCGAGCCCGAGAAATTTGTGATCGTCGGCGGACACTACGATGCGTGGGGAGGCGGCGCCACCTGCAACGCTACCGGAAATGCCACTCTATTGGAACTAGCAAGGGTCTTTTCCAAGCATCGTGAATGTCTCAGAAGATCCCTCCTATTTGCCTTTTGGCCCGGGCATGAAACGGGAATCATGGAGGGCTCCACGTGGTTCGCGGACACATTCTGGGACGATCTTAATGAGAACGGGATCCTCTATATAAATGTTGATTCACCCGGTCTCAAGGATGCTCTCGAATTTATCGCCACGGCTTCCCCTGAAGCCTACCGATTCCACGCGGGGCTGGTCAGAGAAGTTCTGAAGTACAAGGCCGTGGAAGAGAGGAGGCTGGCAAGAACGGGGGATCAATCCTTTTTCGGCATTGGAATTCCCTCCATCTATGGAAGACACCACCATAGCCAGGAGGACATTGAAAAATGGCATGGAGCAACGCTCGGGTGGTGGTATCACAGCCAAAAGGATGCCGTCGACAAGATAGCCACGGAATTGCTCAAGGAAAGCTTGAAGATGCATGCCTGCTACGCCTACGAACTGGCGACCCGTCCGAGGCTTCCCTTCGAATTCGTCAGCGTGGCGGAGGTAATGATCAACCGACTACGAGCGCTGAAGACCTGCGGCATTAAAATCGCTCTCGATTCACTGATAGATGCCGCCAATGAGTTGAGGGATAAAGCGCAGGAGCTGGATGAGAGGGGAAGCCAGCTCGAGGCAAGCGCAGGTGCCAATCCCGACGAGTTGGCGATGTTCAATGAGGTCCTCATGCGGTTGAGTCGCATCCTGACATCCTCCCTTGGGACCGTCAGCGGGAGATGGTCGCAGGACACGTACGGATTGACGGCGCTACGAACCCCTCTACCGGGCCTCTTTCCGCTGGAGCGGATGTCGAAGTTAGGCGCGGAAGATGGCGAATACAAGCTGTTGTGGACACAACTCCTGCGCGAGCGAAATCGGTGCATGGATGCCCTCAAGGAGGCCAAGAGGACTATCGACATGTATCTTCATTGAAAGGAGGTGGGGTTGACGGAAGGTGGTCATAGCACTGAAGGAAGAAGGAGGTGAGAGCGACACGAGGAAACGAGATTGTCGTATTGGGGAAATTAAGGAACAGGTTTGTTCGGGGAAATTGAGAGGAGGATAGATATGAAGAAACCAGTTTTTCTTCTCATGAGCGTGTTTCTCGTTCTCGTAATGGGGATTCTTATGGCGATGTCGCCCGGAGTGTGTTCAGGGGGTGCAGGGGACCAAATTGAGCTGCGTATCGCGTGGATGATGCACATTCCGTCGCTGGATCCCAGAAATCAGACCAATAACTGGGAATACGTGGTTGCGACTAATGTTTATGACCCCCTCGTGTTCCCAGATCCCAGCCCGGGGAACCTCTGCAAGCCGTGGATCGCAGAGTCCTGGAAGGTTTCGGATGACGCAAAGAGCTATACCTTCCGCTTGAGGAAAGGCGTCAAGTTCCACGATGGTTCGGAGGTCACGGCGGAGGATGTAGCCTTCTCCATGGACCGGCAGCAGACGCTCGGCGGACCGATATCCTCTTACTTTAAGGCCGTCAAGCCGGGTACTACAAAGGTGATTGACAAATATACGGTCCAGTTCAACTTAGAGAAGCCGGACCCTTCATTTATGGCCTCGCTGTTTGTATTCAAGATACTCAACAAGGATCAGATAGTGAAGAACAAGGGGCCGGGAAAGTATGGTGAATTCGGGGACTACGGGGTCAAGTGGATAGACTCACACGATGCCGGTTCGGGGCCGTACAAAGTCGTCAAGAGGATACACGGGGACAGGTTGGTTTTGGAGAAATTCAGGGATTACTCGCTGAGGGAATGGAAGCCAACCTCGATCGACCGGGTTACGATCTACGTCGTGCCGGAGATCGTCACCATAGCCACGAAGATGCGGAAGGGGGAAATAGACCTGGCTGACTGGACGCTTCTCCCCAAGACGATGAAGGAGCTCGAAGAACTCGAGGGAATAAACGTCTACTATGATGCTATCGACACCCCGTGGTTTCTCATCCTGAACAACAAGAGGCCACCACTCGATGACGTTCACGTCAGGAAAGCCATGGCCCATGCATTTGACTATGAGACGGTAATCAAAGATATCCTGGTGGGCGGGGTTCGATCAAAGGGGCCCGTTCCGAACAATGTGGCCGGTCATAACGACGATCTCATGACCTACACGAGGGACATTGAAAAGGCGAAGGGGCTGATAAAGAAATCAAAGTACTCGAGAGAGGAGCTCTCGAAGTTCGAGCTGGAGCTCGCGGCCGTTGCCGGATCTGAAAGGTTCCTGAACATAGGCCTCTTGGCGGCGACCAACTTCAAGGAGATCGGTCTCAACGTCAAGGTGAAACAGGTACGGTGGGCAGACATCTGCCAGCATCAGGTGAAACCCGAGACGGCTTTCCACATCGTGATCTTCTATCAATCCGGGAAGATTCCCAACCCCCAGCAGTTCTTGGTCTTCTATACGCCGGAGGGTTGGGGAACGGCCTATCCACCTGGTGGGAATTTACTACGAGAACCAAGAGGTTACCGAATTTATCAAGAAGGCCAAGGCCGCCTCGTCAGTAGAAGATCAGTTTAAGTACTACGGAAAGGCCCAGGAGCTCATCGTCGAGGATTGTCCAAGTATATTTATGCATAACGACCTCCTCGCTCAGCCGATCTGGAGATATGTGAAAGGCTATAAGATGCCCGCGGGAGCCTTTTACTATCAGCTGAGGTTTGATAATTTCTGGATGGACACCTCCGACAAATTTTACAAGCGCAACCATGGTAAGTGATAGGTCAACACCAGTGGAAAAAGGGGTGCGCTGGAGATAGCGCTTCTCGAACAGGTACCCTTGTTTTTCGAGAAAACGAGGGTACCTGTTTTTTTCGGTTCGACCTCTCCGATTGTAATGAGGAATATCTGAAGTTCACAGCGAAAAAGCGATGTATTTGGTAAAGAGGTTTTTCTACGGAATTTTCGTCCTTATCGGGCTGTCGATATTGATGTTCTGCCTGGTAAGGGTTATGCCCGGCGATCCCGTTCGACTGGTCCTCGGACCGAGGGCTACGGAGGAAGATGTTGAGAAGTTAAAGCACCAGATGGGCCTCGACCGTCCTATCTACGTTCAGTACGCCCAGTATGTCGAGGGAATCTTCCTGAGGGGCGAGCTTGGTATGTCGCTCGTTGAGCACAGGGATGTATCGAAAATAGTAGCCGAAAAACTACCAGCGACAATTGAGCTCATTATGGTTTCCGTCTTCATCGCAATTGTCGTCGCTATTCCGCTCGGGGTATTGGCGGCGACCCACAGAAACGGGCCGATTGACTATCTGGGAAGGTTGTTGGCGCTTTCGGGCGTTTCTCTCCCGCAGTTCTGGGTAGCCTTGGTTGTTCAGCTGATTCTGGGCTATTTCTTGGCTCTGCTCCCCCTGACTGGCAGGATAACGGGCCCTCCTCCTTTTCACATTACGGGACTATTTCTCCTTGATAGCCTCCTCACGTTCAACCTCAAGGCGTTCACGCATAGTCTGGTGCACATCTTAGGTCCGGCGATGGTGCTCTCACTCAGTCCCCTGGCCAATGTTACACGGCTCGTGAGGGCGAGCATGATTGACGAACTTTCCAAGGACTACGCCCTGGTAAGTCGAGCGACTGGTATTTCGGATATCCTGATAAACTATAAGTACGTGTTGCGAAATGCATTTTCGGCGGCACTCACCATGATAGGGTTTCTTATACCCTTAATGATAGGCAGTGCCTTCGTGGTGGAAACCGTTTTTGCTTGGCCGGGGATTGCCCGCTTTGGCGCCGATTCCATTATCAATAATGATTTCAATGGAGTGGTAGGTGTGGCGCTGGTGATCGGTATCGCATTTGTCCTCATCAACATCATCGTCGATGCGCTCTACGCCGTTCTCGATCCGAGAATCAGATTGGAGAGATCGTAGAGAACATGCTAGCAAGGTCGAATTTTCTCAGGGGTTGTATCAGGTTCTCCTATAATAGGCCCGCCGTAGTGGGATTTGTGCTCCTCGTGTTCATGCTCATTGTGGCGGTTTTTGCGCCCCTCATAGCCCCATATCCCGAAGATGCTGGCCTCGTGGTCCGTTTCAGTGACAAGCTTACCCCTCCGAATCCGAAATACCTCCTGGGAACCGACGGGCTGGGTAGGGATGTTCTCAGTCGTATCATGTTTGGTATCAGGATCTCCCTCTCCTTGGCGGGTATAGTGCTCATCATCTCGGTTCCCATTGGTGTGCTGTTGGGAATTTGTGCGGCATATTTCAGAGGGGGGATTGAGCAGATTATTATGAGGATTACGGACGTTTTCTCCGCTATTCCGCCCATAGTATTTGCCTTGGTGATTAGCGCTGTCTTGAAACCGAGCTTGCAACACAGCATCCTTGCAATCGCATTTGTCTGGTGGAGGGGTTTTTGCCGGCTTGCCTATGGTGAGGCACTTTCCATAAAACAGGAGGATTATATCACCGTAAGCCGCTCAATAGGGGCTTCCCATTTTCACTTGATGTTTAAGGAGATCTTGCCAAACATGCTCTCACCGATTATCGTGAAGGCGACCCTTGATGCCGGATATGCGATCTTAATCGGTACGGCAATCAGTTTTCTAGGAGTAGGCGCTTCCCCTCCTACTCCCGAGCTGGGCGTTATGGTAGCCCACGCCCGTCATTACCTACCCTCGTGTTGGTGGTCCTCGCTGTTCCCGGGACTGAGCATTTTCGTGATCGTGTTGAGCTTCAATTTGTTCGGAGATGGTCTTCGGGATTTCTTCGGTGTGGAGATCAGATGAAGCACGGAGAGATTGTAACCATACGCGATTTGACGATCCATCTTACGACCATTGATGGCATCCTCAAGGTCTTAGATGGGGTACACCTCGATATACGAGAGGGGGAGATCGTAGGGTTAGTGGGAGAAACGGGGTGCGGGAAGAGCATTACGGCTAAAACGCTTCTGGGCATCCTGCCAAGGCCACCCGCACAAATCATGAACGGGGAGGTGTACTTTTTCGGTAGAGATCTTCTCGTGCTCTCCAAGAAACAGAGGGAGGAAATGAAACACAGAATCGGTTACATTCCCCAGGACCCTATGACTTCCCTCAACCCCGTGTTCAACGTTGGTCAGGTTTTAGTTGATAACCTCATATGGCGAATGAGTAATATGAACCTCCTTATATACCTCTATAAGCGTCGATCAAAGAGAATGAGGGAAATTGCCGAGGCAGGAGCCCTCGAGTTGTTACACAAGGTTCATATCCCCAACCCGCGGGCCATTTTGGGTAAATATCCGGTCGAACTGAGTGGAGGAATGAGGCAGCGCGTTCTCATTGCGATGGCTCTCGTTGGTAATCCCGCGCTTCTCGTTGCCGATGAGCCGACAACGGCCTTGGACGTTACTATACAGAAGGTGATTTTGGAGCTCCTTTTGGAAAAAATAACGGAGGTAAAGCTCTCGGGATTGTATATCACTCATGACTTGGGGGTAGCAAGGTTGATCTGTAACCGAACCTACGTCATGTACGCTGGAACGGTTGTGGAATTGGCGGAAACGCGGGGACTTTTGGATAACCCCCTTCACCCGTATACGAGGGGGTTAGTTAACTCAATTCCGAAGCTGAGCGGGGTAAGATACGAGGGGATTCCTGGAAACGTACCGGATTACTTTAATCCCCCAAAGGGATGTAGATTTTATCCGAGATGTGACAAGAGATGGGACGATTGCGAGAAAGAGCGACCGTTGCTTCGGGAAGTGCAAGAAGGTCGTTTCGTTGCATGTAAGCTTTTTGGGTAACGGTGATCGGTTGTGAGTCAGATCGTTCTGAAAGCTGTCGATATATGTAAGTACTTCCATAGAAAGCACGGAACCCTTTTCCGGAAAGAGACCGTCGTTAAGGCGGTTGAAAGGGTAAACATAGAGGTAAGACAGGGACAGGTGGTTGCTATTATCGGGGAATCTGGCTGTGGTAAGACTACTCTCGGATGCACGCTTGCGCGGATATATAGTCCGACTTCTGGGGAGATCTGGTTTGATGGAGAGGAAATATCCAAGTCTCAAAAATCCGATTTGAAAAGGATTAGGCGAAAGATACAGATGGTTTTTCAGGATCCGGGATCCTCCTTGAACCCTAGGCACAAAATCGAGAGCATAATATCCCTTCCCCTAAGAATACACTTGGATCTCTCAAAACGAGAAATGAAGGAGAGAGTGATGGAATTGTTTGATATCGTTGATCTTCCGCGCGACATGATGGTGAGATATCCATCCGCGTTAAGCGGTGGAGAGAAACAACGCGCGGGAATTGCGAGAGCATTAGCTTTAAACCCTAAGATTGTGATTCTGGATGAACCCACATCAGCCCTGGATGTATCCGTCCAAGCAAAGGTCCTCCGTTTACTGAGGGAGTTGCAGCAGAATCTGCAACTGACTTACATACTCATTACCCATAACCTGAGTCTTGCCAAGAACTTGGCGGATGAAGTCAGCGTGATGTACTTGGGAAGGGTTGTCGAGATGGCCGAAACAGAGGCTATTTTCCGGAATCCCTTGCATCCCTACACGAAAGCCCTGTTATCAGCTATCCCTGTTATTACCCAGAAAGAGAAGCAGATCCTTCCCGCCGAAGTGACGCTCGATGGGGATATTCCATCGCCAGAAAACCCGCCAAAGACGTGTCCTTTCTTATCCAGATGTCAGGAAAGGAGAATGGTCTGTGAGAAATCCCCTTGTCCAGATCTCGTGGAAGTGGAGGAAAGTCATTATGTCCGATGTCTAATTTAGCCATTGCGGCGACGTTGAAGTATCAGGAGGACCTTGAAAAACCTAATAAAATAAACGTCTCCGTTCGTGTTGAGAGGGGAAATCATGGAAGATACTGAAATTATGAGAAAAGTCTGTAGCCAAATTGACGGGATGAAGGAGGAAATCATAGGTGTTCTCCAGGAATTGGTTCGAATCCCGAGCGTCGTGGGACAAGAGGAACAGGCCCAAAACTATGTTGAGCAAATCTATCGGTCTTTGGGCCTTGAGGTAATCATCCTCAGCCCCAATATTGAGAAGGTTAGGGGTCACCCGTCTTTCATTGATACTGGAATGTCCTATGAAGGCAGGCAAAACGTTATTGGCATCCTTTCGGGAAACCCAGGCAGCCCTTCCATCATTCTCAACGGTCACATCGATGTTGTCTCGCCAGAGCCGACCGAGGCTTGGAGCTATGATCCATGGGGCGCGGAGATCGAAGGGGAAAAGATGTATGGCCGGGGAACAGGTGATATGAAGGCCGGACTGCTGGCGAATTATTTTGCCCTTAAAGGCCTACTCAAAGCGGACCTCAAGCCAAAGGGAAAGGTGATGCTCCAAAGCGTTATCGATGAGGAAGCCGGCGGGGCAGGTGGGACATTGGCGTGTTTGATGGAAGGCCATACGGCCGACGGTATGATTTGCACGGAGCCACATAATCTAAACGTGACGATTGCACACGCGGGAGTTAATTACTTTCGAATCAAGGTGCAAGGAAGGACGAGTCACGCCGGGCAGGCTCACCTCGGTGTCAATGCCATTGGAAGGATGTATCCCATCTATGAGGCCTTGGTTGCCCTCGATGAGAAAAGGGGCCGCGAAGTTCACTTCCCCCTTTTTGAAAAGGGCTCAGGAAGATCGTGCCATATCAATATCGGAACGATGAAGGCTGGGGATTGGCCTTCAACTGTGGCTGGAAAGGCTGAGATCGAATGTCGGATTGGTTTTGTCCCTGGTGAGAAAAAGGACGATATTAAGCGGTCAGTTGAAGAGACGGTAACAAAGGTCGCTAAAAGAGATCCCTGGCTGCGGGAACATCCACCGCGGGTGGAATGGTTCGGCTGGCATGCTGATCCTTGGTATCAGGATCCCAGTCACCCCTTTGTTCAAACCCTTAAAAAAGCGGCTGGAAGCGTATTAGGCTACGAGGTTGACTACATTGGGAGAGCGAGTGGGATTGATTCTCGATTCTCCCAGTACTTCAATATGGCGGCCGCATGCACTGGGCCAAAGGCCAACAATATACACGGGATTGACGAATACGTTGAAATCCCTTCGATCATCCGGGGAGCCCAAGTGCTCGCCCTGACAATACTGGAATGGTGCGGATATGATGTATAGTAGCGTTGAGTTTTGAGGGGGCCGTCATTTGTTGTTGCTCGAGACCATCTCCTGGATTTCTTAGATGACATCGAACAGGATGAATGATTTCCTCTCAAAATAAAAGCGAATCGCAAGGGGGACCGAGCGGGAGAGGAAATCCCCAAATCCACCGGAAATCCTCGCCTAATTCATTCCATCTCAACGATTGGCCGAACCTCTGTAATTCTGAAGCGAATGGCCGCATGGACGAAATCGGCGGCCTCCTGCCCGAATGCCTTAGCGATATTCCGTTTGATCTCTTCGTAAAACTCCCCCCCGGTTTCCATATCAACCGCTTCAAGATAAACCCTCGCTCCTTTCCAGTCCTGCACTGTCGGGCCTGGTTCCATGACGATAAAAACGGCCTTGGGATTTCTCTCGAGGTTCCGGAAAGATCGGTTGTTTCTAATTCCCATGACAACGGTGTTCTCATCGGTCATACGGGGTGATCCGAAGACGGCAACATTGACCTCTCCCAGTTTATTGGCGGTGCTGAGAGTTCCTATCCTCGGCCATTTGTTGAACAGTTCCATCAACTCCTTTCGGTCCATAACACGCCTCCTCTTAGTTTTTACCTTGGCTCAGCATTGCTCGCTCTTCAAGGCTTGGAATAGAGATAAGCTCACCCCATGGGACCCAGGGGCCATATGAATACAAGATATCGGATCAGGGGTAGCAGGTCAAGTTCAAGGGAGCCGTCCGAGAAAATCCAACTGGTGAGCGATATATACGAGGATACCCTTTTCGATTTGGTCGTGGCGTTCTCTGATCCATGACGCAAAGAGGTTGGAATCAATGTCCGGATGTTCATTCAGGGCGGTCTGCACCGAGTGGATGATGTGATGAAGAAAGTAGGACTCGTCTTCAGGATACCCATTGGAACCGGCA
>JGI2171J19970_10000404_pt1 | contig 22616 bp, 18 predicted proteins | sample DeeMarSWOR324_28_FD_19970 | JGI IMG/M metagenome (IMG submission 19970) | reverse complement strand
AATGTTTTTGAGTCAGTAGATCTATCCTACGAGTTAGAATCTTCTTTGCTGACAGAGAATGTAATACTAAAGGAGTGGAAACAGATTGACAGAGTAATCCAGAGAATCTCATGGGGAGGTTTGACACCAGTATTTCAAAAGGATGGGTCAATTTTGTTTTTGGATGAAAGTGAGAAAGAAGTCCTGAAGATTTTGCCTCCTTTCATGAGGGATGCTGAAGGTCAAGTGTCTGCTGATTTACACTACGAGTTGATAGAGACTGAAACGGGGTACGAATTACATAAGGTCATCAATGAAAATGGATTGGAATGGTTAAAGAAAGCAGTGTATCCTGTAATCATTGATCCCTCCATGCAAACCTTTGAAGATGCATGGGAATCATCAGGATTAACACCGTACGGACAGTATTTCAAGAACCTGAAAGAATATGTCAACCCAGCCAATGGCCACTTAACCATAACACAAACTGATTTAGTAATACCGGGGAGAATACTGGATTTAGTGATATCAAGAGCATATAGTACTCCTGCTGTTTTCTTCGGATCTAATCCCTATGACTATGAAGCTCCTCCAGTTGATGTGGGTAAGGGATGGCAGTTAGATTTTCCCTATGTAGGTTCAAAATATCTACATCTGTGGGGTGGCTCTCTTTATGAAATAGAGTGGAAAAACAATACATTTGAGAACCATGAAGGCACTCATTTCATATTGGTAAAAAATGGAGACAACACCTACACACTTACTATAGCTAGTGGGAGAACGTATGAATTTTCGACTGGTGGAAAACTGACTCAAATTAGGGATTTAGACCAGAATACTATAACTTTCAACTACACCAATGGAAATCTCACCTCCATTACAGATACGATCTGGCGGACAGTTACGTTGAGTTATTCCAGCAACCGGTTGTGGAAAATCACCTATAATTCTGCTGAAATAGAATTTTCCTATGATACAAATGGATGTTTGGTGTGGGTGGAAGACTTCCTCAACAGAAGAACGAGCTACTACTACAACACAGGATACAACAATTGGTTGTTGTCCAAGATTACGTATCCGACTGCAGGATACACAACCTACACCTACAGCAGGTTTTCAGACAGCGATTACCACAAGTACCATGTTACACATCAGAGAATGTATGAAACAAATCAGGTTCGTCATGTAGCTTATTCATATACTGGGTCATTTGAGTCTATAACATCCTCTGTAGCAACAGTAAAAAACGAATCAGATGTCACCAAGGGCTTCTACAATTTCACAATGGATGCTGATGGATTGATTATACAGAATACAGCCAAGAATGCATCAGGGATACCATTACGTAAGTTTGTATACACTTACGATTCAATTAGAGAAATCAAGCAAATGGATGTTTATTACGATGGTACAAATCTGTCGTATTCAACCTACTACGCATATGACAACTGGGGGAATGTTATCTATGTGAAAGATGAAGAGGGTCATGAACAATTCTTCTCATATGCTAATACATGTACTTCAGGGTTTTTCGTTGATAACACTGGTACCATAGTTCGCACATTCACCAATTCCTTTTCTGACAGTGCAATACCCTCATCTGTCCATGATGTTCCAATAGGTGTTGCAGAAAAACAGGATGGTACGTATGTTAAAGAGGTATATTTGACATACGATTCTGAAGCTCACCCCACCCAATATGAGAATAGTTTTGGTAATTCAACTACGTGGTTGACATTTTCGGGGACCTTCAACGAGAAGACTGGTGATACCAACTTCCCCATTGACTTGACAGGGCACACAGTAGCGGGAAATGGGGTTTTGGAAATTACTGGACTCCCCTCAGATGATACCTACCAGGAGAGTCATAGCACGAACTGTCCAGGCACGGGGTGCATGGTGTGCAGCTGGCTGTCTTCTGGCAGTGGCTGGTCAGGGAAGTACTTTACTGTCCACTGGTCATGTTTCGTTCATGGTGAATATGATGAAGGGTACCAATCAATCGGTCCCTTTACCCATTATCCTGGGACTTTAGGATACCAGAGTTATACCAAGAATCCTGGATTTGGTCAATCTTCCACTTCCTTTACGGTGACTACCAACTGGAAGGCTTACCCGGTACAAGTAAAATACAATTTTGATAATTCTGATTGGATAACAATTACATCCAACTTGAAGAATACTACAGCGCAGAAGACTATTCCCATCACTGATGGTTCACATACCCTGTACTTTTCTGAATCTTCTTCCCAGAAAACAAAATTCTCCTGGTACTTATATGTCCCTGTAGACAATTCACCTGATACCTACACTACCAACATGACATATGATGCTTACGGTAATATCTCTTCAGTCACTGATGCAGGATCAAACACTGTTTCAGTGACATTTTCTTCTGACTATTCTTACGCTTATCCAGCAGAATACTCTGTAACAGTAGGCAGTGAAACCATTACCACCAAAGCTACCTACGACTTCAACAGGGGATGGATTACCTCAATACAACAGCCAAAAGGAGTAGATTCAGGCTCAGGATATGATATCATATACACCTACGACATTCTAGGAAGGGTCATCAAGAAGGAGTATCCCTTGTTAGATGGACAATCTCAAAGATCGTACATGGAGGCTATATATGATGATGCCAACATAACAGTCACCATAATTGACCCCCTCAGACATTACAGAATACAACAGTACGATAAACTGGGAAGGCATATCAACACTAAATGGTACACTGGCACCTATGGATCAGGGACACTGTATGCAACAGAATCCTATACTCATCGTTACGATGGTCTCATTACAACTGTAACAGACCCTGGAAATGACACCACCACATATGAATATGATTTCCTTGGTCGCTACACTCAGGTTTTATATCCTGATTCTTCTTCAGTTTCCTATTCATATGATGACACAAACAACAAGGTAACCTTCACCAATGGTCGCGGATATGATAGAATCTACTGGTATGATTGGCTCTCCCGATTGACAAAAGTTGAAGAGGAATATGCTACTGATTCATTTGCAGTAACCACCTATCAGTATGATGACATAGGAAATCTAATCTCTTGCACTGATGCAGAAAACCATAGCACGAACTACACGTATGCCTGCATTTTTGGATTAACAAAGATCACATATCCTGATTCTGAATACGAGCAGTATGAATACGACAATGTAGGCAGCATTACGTCTTTCATCGATGCTAATAATAATGAAACCACATTCACGTATGATGATGCACATAGACTAACACATGTTCAGTACCAAGATCAATCCACCGTTTCCTTTACCCACGATTTAAATTCGAACATGATAAGAATGGATGATGATTCACCTAACGCGGGTGATTATGTCGAGTACACCTATGATAAATGGAATAGGCTCATCACTAAGACCAGACACATCTCTGAAAGTACTTACACTGTCTCTTACCAGTACAATGCAGTCGATAGAGTCATTCAACTCACGTACCCTGATAACATGCAGATTCTCTACTCTTATGATGATTTGAATCGCATGACAGAGATCAAACGCTACGTAGATGGCTCAAACGATGAGACAATACTGAATAATGTGCAGTACGATACAGAGGATTTGGTCACTCAATTCGATTACGGAAATAATTTACAGGCTTCTTTCACTTACGACTCTCTCGATAGGCTTTTGACCCTTGATGTCAAATATGGTGAAACAACCTTTTTGGATTTAGATTACACCTATGATAGCAATAGTAATATCACCCAACTGATTAATGGATGGAGAGACACAGGATCAGAGTGGAATTCAGATACTGAATCCTACAGTTACGATGGGATAGATCGATTAACATCAGCAAGTTGTACATTCTGGTCTCACACCTACTCCTACGACAAATCCGGAAATATTACTGCTAAAGACGGGCTCACATTCACGATAACCCCTGTTAACGAAGTGACATCTATCAGTGATGGGACATCCTTCACCTACGACGATAACGGGAACAGAACCCAGAAAACCAAAGGGACTGACACATGGGTGTACACCTACGACTACGCCAACAGGTTAACAAAGATAGAAAAGAATTCTGAAACCATCGGGGAATACATCTACAGCGGAGATGGTAAGAGAATTCAGGTGACAGAAGACAGCGAAACCACTACCTACGTATACTCCGGTTGGAACGTGCTGTATGAAGAGAATTCCACCGGTACAGCTACATACATCTACGGGCTCACTGGAAGGGTAGCCAAGAGGACAACGATTCAAAGCGAAACCCACACCTTCTACTACCACACTGATCATTTGGGATCTACAAGGTTGCAGACTGATGATGATAAGAACATAGTATCAGCTGCCACTTACCATCCCTTTGGCGAATTAAATGCAGAAGAGGGTTCAGAAAACTATCTTTTCAATGGAAAAGAAAGAGATTCCACTGGCTTGTTCTATTATGGGGCACGATACTATGATCCTGAGATTGGAAGATTTATTACGAGAGACTCAGTAAAAGGTGTTATTAATAAGCCTGGAACTATGAATAGGTATGCATATTGTCTTAATAATCCGCTAAAGTTTATTGATCCAGACGGGCATCAAGCTCAATCTAGATATAAATTCACAGACTCTGAGAGAGATGCCGACTGGATAAGGATATATTGTGAATTGTTGAAACTTAAGTATTTTTTGATAGTAACGACAAAGTGGAATAATTTTGTTGACGCACACCCAGCACTAGCAGGCTTGCTTGGAACTACCACAATGAGTGCCATTGTTGCAACTCTTTTAGAGTGTACAGGCATTGCTGCGAAAATAGGTTCAATTGGAGGTCCACCAGGTGCTGCAGCTGCAGCTGTAAGTGGTTTTATCGCAGGCTGTATGCTACTTCTAATCAACTTTGTCTGTGAAAGATTTGGTAAATTTTGGAATGACCCTGAGTTCAGAGACCTTTACAACTCTTTATTGGAATATACCTCACAACTGACAAATGGTCAGGATTTTGGACTAGAATGGTTGGATACGCTTGTTCTGCTTATAGTAGAAGCTTTTCAAGTAGAATATGGAGAAGATTGGCGGGACTATTGCCCTCAAGAAATTCAGGATTACTATGATGAGATGAACAAAACGGAAGATCAGTCTGGAGGTAATGCTGATCAGTCTGGAGGTAATGCTGATCAGTCTGATTCTGACGGCTGTGATGAAAATTCCCCACAAACAAGGGTAGGACCAAACATATTTATAATATAGAATCGTAACCTATATACACAAAACAATGAGGAGGTCTAACAAATGAAAAAGGACGTATTGAGGATAACAGATGAATATTCATATCATATAAATTATGTATGTTCTGCTATTGTAGTCGTCTTTATACTCATGTACTTTATTTTTAGGAAATCTTTTGAAATGTCCTTCGGAGCTGCATTGGGAGCTGGTTTAGGATCAATATTGACCTTAACTCTTTTTCGGATTCTAAAAAGAACGAAATAAGGTTCTCCGCCCCTACCTAGAAACACAAATGCCCGTCTCCCACGAGTACGATGTAACCAGCCGCTAAATACCTGTTCATGCTGTCAAGGAGGCGATAATCGGTGGGTCACTGCAACTGCTTTTTTCAACCCTTCAAGATCTAAAAAATGGTCTGTTGTATTTTCCAGAACATTACTTTAAAGTGCTAATTGAGAATCGTCTTTTCTTTTACCCTAAGGATATCCTGGCTGCCCTTGAGAGGAAATTTAAACCAATGCCAGATTGTGATGGACGGTTACACAAAATTTGGAACGCTCTAAGGGAAAAAGAAGAAAGGGAGCAGAAAATGGTGGTATCATGGAAGAAGATAACAGAAAAGTCCAGCCCGTTCGTATCAGAGGAGTATGGAAATGCTGGTACTGCCCCTACGAGAAGAGGGTCTGTCTTACGTACAGGATAACTGATATCATTCCAATGGACGAACCTTGATGTTAGATTTTATACTTCTTGTTACACGTGTAACATTTTTCTGATTACTTTTGATTTTACTATCTGCTGCTTCAAACTCCGGACCATGGGAGAATACGTCTACGATGGTGACGGCAGAAGACTCCAGACGACTGAAAACAGTGTAACTACCACCTACATGTACTCTGGCACGAAAGTTCTGTACGAAGAAAACGCCAATGGTACAGCCACATACATCTATGGACCTACTGGAAGGCTAGCTAAGAGAACAACTATCAACCAGGAATCCAGCACCTTTTACTACCATACCGACCTTCTGGGATCTACTAGATTAGTAACTGATGAAGACAAGAGCATCATTTCTGCAATCACCTATCACCCCTTCGGTGAAGTCGATGTCAGAGAAGGCTCAGAAGACTACCTATTTGCTGGTAAAGAAAAGGATGCAACTGGTTTATACTACTATGGTGCCAGATATTATGATCCTGAAATTGGCAGGTTCATTACCAGAGATATCCTCAGGGGAAACAGATTTGTGCCACAGAGTCTAAATCGATACACATATTGCTTTAATAATCCCCTGAAATATGTGGATTCATGGGGTAACTTTGCACTAGGATTAGCATCAATCGCTGTTTTAGGATCAATTCCCGTGGCAGGACAGATTTTAATTGCAGTATGCCTTATAGGTCTTGGTATCTATCTTGCATATGATTGGTGGAAAGGGCGTAAGGATAAAGAGGTTGAAATTAATATTGACAAATCAAAAGAGGACAAGATAGAGTTCTATGACGAGAAGGGCAACAAACTTATAGTTAAATACAAAAAAGATGGCAAAGTAGATTGGATTCTTATCCCAGATCCACAAGGAGGGCACTGGACTTACTGGCAAGATGAAGACGGCAATTGGCATAAACACTATGAAGACGAAAATAAAAAGCATGGCCCCACAATGGATGTCACTGATCAAAATGAGACAGATATGCTGAACGAATACAAAAGGCAGGCAGAAGAAAAATGGGAAGATCAGTACGGAGACTCTCAGGAAGGTCAAGAGGACTCACCTCCTTCTGATGGGGGAGGAGCAAACGGAGGAGCTGGTGGAGGAAGTCAAAAGCGTGCAAAATGTTAATACTATACAACCACAACCTATTTAACTAAGCTTGTTTATTCGTTGTTAGGAGGAGGAAGTAGATGGCTACTCGGCAAGAAATCATTGAAGTTATAGATGCCTTACTGGAAGGCAAGATAACGCCAGAAGAGGCAAGTCGCTGGGCAGGAAAAGAGGTAACGAAAACGCCTCACTGCGAAGATCCCTCTTCTGCCCTCTTTACCTTAATTGGCATTACAGATCCCATCGTGCAGAAGTCTGAACCGTGGCAAAAAGAACTTCCTCGAGACAGAGAAGTGCTTGCTCGCGGCGTTCCCTGCCCCCGCAAAGAATTGGGAAAAACAGTGGAAGCATATTGGTTAGCATTTGCACCATGGAAGAAAGTTGTACTCTCTCAAATAAGGAAGACTGAAAAAGGAGAGCGAATCCTTGAATTGATAGAAGAAGACTGGAATGGGAAGCAGAAGCTCTACCATCAGATGCCCCTCCCAATTACAGAAGAACCTGGTCTCCCCTTGTCCAGCGGAGAAATACAAGAAAAAAAGGATGCATACAGAAAAGGAGCACTGACGAGGGGGGAAGCACTCCAATGGACAATAGACCAGTTACAGAGGAAGGGAGCCGTAGATAAATGGGATGTGTTGCTGGGATTTTACTGGAAACTCCGTGGAACAGATGAGCCTTTTTCCCCAAATTATATTTCGGCTGACACTGAGACAAGGCCGACTGCACATATCGGAACGAAATTATTTGAGATTTGCAGGAGAGAAACTGAGAGAATTAAAAGTCAAGAGAAGAAAGAAGGAAATCCATGAAAAACAGTATCTGAAGCCTCCTTTAACTATGCTGCAAGAGGCAGAGTTTCCTATTGATGTCAAGAATGGTGAAACGCTCTTTAGATTCACCAACAGGAGAGCTGTATACATCTACGGACCTGTTGGAAGACTGCAAGATGACAACAGTTCAGAGTGAAGCAAAAAGATTCGACAGGCCTTTACTATTATGGTGTTCGATACTACGATCTAGAAACTGGTCGATTCATCACAAGAGATCTAGAAGACTAAATCGGACAAAGTTCAAAGTTGTTACACGTGTAACAATTAATTTCTTTGAGGACAGTTACAAAAAATCAGGCGCTGAGATTAATTCAACACCATGAATAAAGGAAGTAATCATTCTGAATTTCTTACAGCCTCTTCCATGAATTTCTCAAACCCTGGCATCTTCACCATCTTACTCAGCAGTTCTTCCACTTTAACCATTTTTTCTCTTAAATCCTCAAGCTCCTTTTGAGCTGTCTGATCTGCATGGAAGCGCTTAACTGTATCTGCCATTAATGACTCCTTGAGAGCATGCGAACACCACACACAGAAATTCTTATCTTGTGGGTTTTCCTTCCCACATTGTGGACATATTTGAATGTCTCTCACTTTTTTGGATTTGGAATTTATTAGAGTCTCTAAGTAATCCTGTGGTCTCAATTTAAGTCTTCTGAAGATCTTGCTTAATGAGTACCGATCCAAGTGTTTCCTTCCTTTCTTTAGATCATACCACAAAGGATAATCAGGATCATCAGGATACCCGGGGTGTGCATTCAAATACTGCATCAAAGATGTATATGCATTTAAAGCACAATCCAAAAATGTAGGGTCCTGTATGACACTCTCAGTTGTCAAGGGGATTGGAACAGGCCTGTATATTGTCTTTGTCTGAGGAATATTCACCACAATGTACTCATCATTTATTTCCACATCTTTTAACTTCAATTTGACACTTTCAGAAGGTCGTGGTCCCCACAGCAGATGAAAGTCTAACATGGCCAAATCTCGTGGATCATCTTTTGCTGTCTTCCTCAATTTGGTGATCTCTTCGTCAGTTAACAAATCGTGAATTGTTATGGGGGACACATACCCACTAGATCTTATCTTTTCTGCTCGTGGATCATGTTTGTTCCCTGATTCCCACCTCAGAAATGCTTTCAACTTAGATCTCCTACCATGTAGGGTAGTTTTTCCGTACTTTTCCTGCCATTCACTGAGTAAAGGCTCCAGATCATCATACGTAATTTCTGAGAAGGGTTTCTTAATTTTCAGAACTATTGAATTTAAAAGATCAAGGTACGAGCGCACAGTATTCGTGGGGTTTTCATAGTTTGCATATCGTTCTTTTATGAACTTTTCAAAAACCTCTTTCTGTTCATCTGTCCACCCATATTTCTCATAATTGTGATGCCTTTTTTGTTAATAATGAAAATCCTCATTTAGATTCATATGAGAGAGGTGTTGAAGCTGTACAGGTATTACACAGGATTGTAAAGGGAGAAATCAACCCTGTGATGGCATTGAAGAAACCTGGCATGCTTCCACCGACGTTACACGTGAATCCTCCTCACTCTGGGCCATTGGTGAAATTATTTAACAAAGTGTTTGAAATGGAAAAAAATTCTCAGGTCATAAATGTGAACATAAGCGCTGGATTTCCCTGGTGTGATGTTCCTGACGCTGGTATGAGCGTTGTACCTGTGGTGGACAAGAATTATGCCCTCGCAGAAGAACTGGCAGAAGAGCTCTCTCAGAAATTGTGGGAGCTTCGACATGAATTTCTGCCCTCTTTGATGCAGGTGGATGAAGCAGTAGAGAACGCAATAAAGAGTGAAAAAGGATCAGTCATTCTGGCAGATGTGGCTGACAATCCAGGTGATGGGACTACAGAAGATTCCAATGGGATTTTAAAGGCTTTAATAAATAAGAATGCTGAAAATGTGGGATTCGCCTTAATCTGTGATCCTGAAGCAGTTGAAACCTGTATCAAAACAGGAATTGGAAATCAGGTGATCCTGGATCTGGGCTGTAAGGCCCGTATGTTTGGGGAACCAGTATCAGTAACCGGGACAGTAAAAACAATCTCTGATGGGGTCTTCCATCACTTTGGACCCCTTTACGGTGGATATGAACAGAATATTGGGAGGAGTGTAGTCTTTAGAACAGGTAAAATTGATATCATTATTTCAGAACGGACGTACTCCCCAACTGATCCTGAAGTATTCCGCCGCCATGGTATAGAGCCATCAAGAAAGAAGATTTTAGTGGTCAAAACTTTTAAGATGCACATGGAGCCAAATTACAGCTTTGCTAAAGAGATAATAGAGGTGGATGCGCCAGGACAGGCAAGTCCTAACATGAAACGCTTTCCATGGAGCCGTATCTTAAGACCCCTGTTTCCCATAGATGACATCTGAATGTGTTCATCAGTTACCTCCACAAGAGTAACAATATTGTCGGGGTTTCTAAGGCAATGGAGGGTGTTTTGTTGTGTTCAGCCTTTTTCAATTCACATCTGTAATGGGGCTTTGGGACAAAATTGTCTAAGCAACACCCCAACATAAGAGGACTGGTCTCTTTTCTTCATGCCTTCTCTAGTGGAAAGTACTCCTCCCTGTTAGTTTTTTTCTCTGCTTATGCACTCTGATGTCTAACGTTGATGTATGTTGCATCAAAAAGCATGACTGATGAGGGACTGTCAAACCTTTGGGGGATAAAACTTTTCAAATTCAATAACCTTTCCTTTTATAGAAATCTAGGATAGTAAATGATAAAAAATACAAAATGTTACACGTGTAACATTGTGACCTCCAAAGACTTGACAACCGCTCTGATGACAAAAGTATATAACTTTTGTTACACATAAGCCAATGTTCCTGTGGAACAAGTTATTCGAACTAATTGATCAGCAAAAGCTATCAGAAGGAGATCCAATGTCACCAAAAATTCGTAAAAAAGACCCGTGTCCATGCGGCTCTGGAAAAAAGTATAAAGATTGCTGCTTTAAGGTCAAAAAGTACAGCAACATAACAATTTCCACACGAAAACAAAAAGAGAAAATAAAAAAGGAGGAAAGAAAGAGAGAAAGATTAATAAAAGGAGCCCCCATGATAAAAAAAGAACCTCCTATGAGCCAGTTGGCCGTAATGAGGTTCAGACAAAAGCTAAAAGGTGATCCAGCAACACTGGAAAAGCTGGGCAGAGAAATAGAAGTAGTGGACCCGAAAAAAGGGTTCAAAGATTTCATATTGAAATCATGGGATAACAAAGAGCTGGCGGCCATGGATACTGAAGAGATTTTGAAAACCCTGGAATCTTTGAATATTACCTTTGATAAAGAACAATTCAAAATTCAGGCTAAAAATTACATCTCTGCCATAAAACTAGCTGAAGATCATTACTATACCCAAGATTTTACTGCAGAAGGACGTGATGAAGATTTCATTTGGTTAGCTATTGTTGAATTGTGGAAGCGACTTATCCCAGAACAGTGCAATGTAGAAATGATCGATGATGCAATTTAAGATGGATATGATTTACTAAAACGCAGGAATTACACTGAGGGACTACAAAAATGGGAAGCTGCATGGCACATGATAAAGACTTTTGTTCCTCTTACTATTACTTCTGCAGAGGAGGCGGATCAATTCATGCCTGTACTGTTGACAGAACCCTTCTTTAATTGGTGTCAGGATTTCGAGGTTGAGTTATGCAATAGAGGGTTAGAAGACACGTCTTGGCTTGAAAAAAGAATTACGTACGTCAACGAATTCTGTCAGAGGTTTCCACGTACAAATAGTCTGATAATACAAACCATGCTGCAGGCAGAAGCACAATCGTATGCTGTGCTTGGGGACATGGAGAAAGCAGAGAGCCTCTTTGAGACACTGGTCAAGAAATTTTCAGACAGTGTGTGGGCATACATTGCATGGGGCGATATTTACTGGACGTCTAAAGATGTACCTGATTATGAGAAAGCTGAACACATTTATAGGTTGGCGTTAGATCACTGTACTGCTGAAATAAATGAGATCTATGAACGATTAGAATATATTGAAGAAGAAAAGAAAGGATAAAGATCTTCTTTTAACAGAAACTGCATCAATCTCTTATCAAAATACTTCTCGAGGACTGAAAACTTCAATGTCTTCTACCTCCATTCGGAAATACGATGATTCACTTAAGGAAGGATTATTTAAAACCTCCCCACCTTAAAATTTTAAAAAATAAAAGAAGTTAGATTCTTTCTCCACAGCGAGAGCAGTATTTACTCCTTGGAAGTACATCTGCTCCGCATTTAGGGCACTTCATCTCTGGAGCCACTGTCTCTACGTGATTGCCGCAGTGAGGGCAGAATTGGACATTCCTTGGCACGTACTTATTACAGGCTTTACATTTTACCAAAGCTGCAGTCTCGATAACCTCTTTGAACGGAGATTCATCCAGTGACCGTTCAATCTTTCTGGACATAGACCTGTAGAGGATGATCATCAATGGAATCACCAAGAGGTTCACCCACCAGTATGGGGCCTCCAAAATTATGTTGAAGATCGCATGAGCACCCATGGCCGAGATTAACCCGATGAATACTGTGTCTACGCCGGTAATCTTTTTTACTCCCAAAGAATAACCCCAGAATGAGGCAAACAGCACGTGCCCCAGTGTGGAAACCACTGCTCGTACCACCATGACTCCAGGCCCAAACTTGAGTATGTAAAAAAAGTTTTCCAGAGAAGCAAATCCTAAAGCGGCAGCAGCAGCGTAGATGATGCCGTCCACAACTTCATTGAATTCATTTTTTCGGTAGACAAACAGGAAGACAGCCATAAACTTGCACGCCTCCTCAACGATGCCCACCATGATATTACCTGCTACTCCAGAGCTCACGCCGAATAATAACTCAAAAACTACCTCTAGAATTAGTGCTGGGATAACCATTACCACTCCCAGAAAAAAAGTTATCATTAAGTAACGAGCAGGTTCCTTTTCGTATTTGTCTTTTCTCCAGAAAAACCACAGCCAGAACATTCCGGGGGCCATGGCCAGCACCAGATAGTCTAACATTGGCTGACCTCCTTTTCATATGTTTTAGAACTCCAGCTCTTGAGGGCATTCACACAGGTTGAGTGTTTGGTTCTTTTACAGCAGAACATTGAAATATCTTTCGGTTCAGAAGGATCAAGAGGTTCAAAAGGGGCAGGAGGGTGTCAAATGTGAGAGCATGTTACACGTGTAACAGTGAGGTTACTTCTTACTAGATTGTTTCTAAGGAGAAAGAGATACTAAGAGCGTGAGTATTAAACCCAAAATCCATTCTTATACACACTCTGAAATCATGGATCACATATTTTCATCTATTATGGTCTTTTCAGGGATAACCCCTGCTTTTTTATACCATTTTATCTTCCTGAACTCAAAAGTTTCCCGGTAGAACACTCTTTTTTCAATCCACTCCCCTTTTTCGGTTAGACACCCTTTTGAACCCTTATCGATGGATTGAAACAGCTCAAAACACTTTAAAAATACAAGAACTCTCCTGTTGAAACTCAATTTCACGCTGAATAGATACCCATCCTTTTCCAGCTCGCCCAACACGTCAGGATCTACATGAATGGAGAGAATATGGGCTAAAGGTCCTTCAAATACAATATCCTTTAGATTGAAGTACATTCTGACTGTTTGGGAATTGCTCTGCTGAATAAAATCAATCTTCTCTGGTAGTAAGTGAGCTTTTCCGTATCTGCGTTTCTTAGCCAAATATGAGTAATGGGTTAACGTTGTATGTTTTTCCAGCTGGTAGAGGTAGTAAGGTTCCCGGTACTGTATTCTCCACTTTTTTGAAATATTCACCAGCATTTTCTCAACATCATCCCAGATTTCTTTTCCAATAAGGTACGCTCCTAACACGGAGATGATGGATTCAACAGAAAAGAGACCTTCTGGTTTGAACACGTAAAACAGTAGAGCAATGAAAACCCCAAGAAGTAATCCAAAGACTTTGTGGAATTCACTGGTTATTTTGGTGTATGCTGATCTCTGGTGGGATAAAATGTCTTTGACGTACTCTTCAAAAGGGCTGAATGTGATGTTATCTCCGTGGATTTTTCTGCTATAAGGGTAGAAGACGATGTGACACTCTAGAGAGGTTAACCCTTTCAACTGGTTGATATTTGCCAGTTCTACATCGTAGGTATCAGGCATTTCTGGATTTTTTTGGAGCCTGATATTGGTGGAGGGAGGTTCTGATTTCATTGGAATCCTCCTTAGGGTATTCTGAAAGAGATGATTGTGAAAAGGTTTATAGTCGTGTTGTCCTTTTGCAGATTTAGCTATTTAAGGCTTTCTCTTATGTCTCATTGAAAAAGGAGAGTTCAGAATACGTGGGGTTACCTCTGATGTGTACAGCTTGCTGGATTTTGTGTTACACGTGTAACAACCATTTCTGCACACAAAAAAAACTACGCGGTAAATGCAGTCTATCTGTGACAAATTACAAAAAAAGCTGGCATTGGTGGTGGAAGAGGACCACCGCCTGCTTATATTCTCTTATGAGATTCTTTGCTTTCATGTGATAGATCAAGCAGGACATCCTCGTTACATGTAAAGAAGGTATACTGGCGAAAACCAGTAAGTGATGTCCTAATCCTATGATGAAGGGGGTAGTAGGAACCAAAGAAAACAGTGAGTGTACTTCTTTTGCGTCAGTAACGAATAAAAAACAGTAGCTCATATAGGTATTATACCCTTCAGGATAGAATCCTGTATGGGTACTGCAGTAGGTTTCTAACGTTTCCATCCATTTCATATAGGTTTCATACCGCACATTGATTTTTTTCAATAAAGGAGTCACTTTTCTCCTTAAATTATATTTAAAGGCATGATATAACTTCCATTCATCCTTTTCCCAGGGCAAATGAGGCAGCACCCGATTTTTATACTCCATCTGATGGAGATCAGCCCGTGCCACCTGAGTATTCACCGTCTTGAACCATTCATCCCATGTAAGGTGTTTGCCTTTTGGAGTAGAGGAGTATCCTCTCACACCGCGGTATACCACCTCTTGAAAGCCTATTAATTTGGAGAAATCCAACAGACTATCGGTGATGACCAGAGTATTCCAGTCTCCAAAGGTGATTCCGTGGTATAACACGTGAGGAAATTGTTCCAATCCTTTGAAAACCAGCCAGGGATCAGCAAAATTCAGTAAATACACGTACTCTCTGTAGTTAGAAGAGGGGTTCATTCTCAGGTGGGGACCTACAATGATATTTTTGGTATACATCTCCTGTAAATACTTTGAAACTGTATTCCTGGATAATCCTGTATTCACTGCGATATCCAAAAGAGACATGATAGGCCACTCGTATATTTGCCCATATATTTTGTAGTAGTTTCTCATTCTTTCCTCTTGAGTAATTTTGCCCATTGTATCACCATTACAATTTCACCGCGTGACATGTCATGCCTTCTCTCTAGGACGTATATCCATTATATCAAAGTGGATACAATCCCCTTTCTTGTCAAATGCAGCCTTCACCACTGCTACCAGGTTGTGCGGTTCGTCCAGTGTCATGCCATCTTCGTCATACCGATGCTCAAAATCACAGTGCAACCACACGTCAGAGACGATCAAAATCCCACCAACGTAGTACAAGTTATCCTCCACAATACTTTTCGCATCCACTAAATTATTCTCATGCAATAGCTTCCCACATACAGGACAGACAAATGTTACATCATTATCTCGTTGTAACATCGTGTCGTCAATTTCTTCATTTCTCAACTGTTCCGTCTTTTTCTTTGACATTTTTCTCACCTCCTGTTTACCCATCTTCCACTTCTACCGAAAGGTTTTTATAGACATATTAAAATTTACACCATGGGCAAGCGCACGATATTAGGGACATACTACGAAATGTACCGATCCATTGTTGAGCGCACACGGGTGTCCATTGATGGTATTGCAAAAGCAATTGGCCACACAGGAAGGGGTCATGCCCGCTCCACCATTTCGAGGCATCTCTCAACCATGTACAAAAAAAAGATATCGTTTAGGCCAAATTTAATTTTAGGTACTTTTGAGAACTCACAGAGCACAGCATTTTTTTGCAGAAAAATTGAGAGAAAAGGTATTCGATCCACATTTCAGAAACTGCACGAAGATGAAAAAGTGAATTACGCCCTTTTCTTGTCTGGGTTATGCGATTACTTTGTAACCACCCGTGATCCCGACATAGATCTTGAGAAGTATGGTCTGGAAATTGTGGAAAAATCCACATTGTACACTCCTGTTTTTACTGTACCTTATGGATGGAAAATCTCTATGAGGGATGCTTTAAAATCCTTTGTGGATCACAAGTTTGGTAAAGGGAGTATATCCAGAGAAATTAATGGGATTCTTGAGTGGTCAGACCTTGACTGGAAAATCTATACATTGATGAGGGAAAATGCGCGCTTAGAATTTACGAAAGTGGCCAGGAATTCAGATGTCTACTCATCAACTGTGAAGGATCACTATTACAAGTATGTTCTTCCGTGCTGTACTGTTACACATTACTTCTTCCCGAAAGGCTACGATCATTATTTGCAAGCTTTTCTAAGAGTTCATACTCAGTACGAGAGTAGCTTTTTTACTGCCCTAGAAAAGCTCCCCTGTACATCATACGTGTATCTCTTGGAGGATGGATTTGTTACCAGTATCCTCCATGAAAGTACGAATGATCTGATGGCTGCCATTGAAAGACTGGAAGAAACAGGAATCATAGACCGCTATCTCCTCTATACGCCTTTAAACTGGCTTGTCTGAATTCATCCAGTATTTCCTGGGCCTACGCCTTCTCCTCCACCACAAATGGTTGGATCATCTTTTGTGTTGAAGGATTCGAATGGCCATCCTTTTAGGTTCATTTTATCACCTCATTTCTATTATTTAGTATTTCTTGGACCTTCTTCTCCGCTACAAATACCCAGGTGATCTTTTGTGTCCGGGGTTTGAAGGGCCAACCTTTTAAGTTCATGTTTTATTATTTGATTACAGATTAAAAAAAATATTGGTGTAAATTGAATCTGATGCCTGAGGCTGTTACACGTGTAACAAATGACACCAAACAATTGAATATCTCTTTTCTGCATTAATCTATTTGGCCTATTACATTTTGAATGGTTATGTTCTCCATCTGTGGTGGGGCTTGTGTCACTGATGTATCCTGGATAGTACTATTCTTGATGTTCCTCTTTTTCTTGTTATTATCTACGTACTCTTAAGAAGGTTCCCCGTTATGTACAAGTACTAAAGCTGCTTTATTCATTTTTCCACAGGTTATCATGTTATATTTCCTTTATTATGGCAGACTATTTTGGTCTTGGCATTGACCGAAAGATTTATATGACTGAAGTACAAATGGTTACAAGAGTTTCATGTTGAGAAGAAGTAGTGAATGAACTTTTCAGATGTAATGAACAAGAAAGGAGGTGAATCAATGTTTGCAGAACTGATAAAACCTGGAACAAGAGGGTTGGAACCAGGATTACGCTGCATTTCCAATGGCCCCATGCCAATTAAAGGAGATTGCATTTGGTATGGATTTTCACCCAGGACAGGACAGTGCATAGGTGGCGGCATTATTCCTCCCTAGATAGATAGTCCGTGATTTTGGATTCACTATTTGTGCAGTAAGTGGGTTGTCAAAGAATGCACTTGTGAGTCATACCAAGAAAGGAATCAATAGAATCCGTACAGCCACTGCAGTTATTGTAGCACCTCATGATTCTATTCCTTCTTTGATCTCTTAAGAGGAAGATAATTCGAGTTCTCTTACAATTGTTGTCCATTTTATCTATCCAGACCTTCATAATGCTTTTCTTCCTTTAGCCATGTGATTATTCTTTCTATAAAATTCTCCCCTTTTTCAAGCATCTTTTGAGCTTCGTCTTGGGATATTACAAAAGTGTATTCATATTCACTTAATTGTCTTTTTTCAAAGGCTCGATGAAGTTCTTTTCCCATCTCTCTTGGAAAAATACCTGATTTAATAAAGTGTTTTCCAAAAGCAGAAATCACTCCTCTATGTGAAGAGAAAGATAATCCTTCTGAGAGGAGGAGAGCTTCAACAGCATAAAACATGGCATAGTATACTCGTGAAACTGAGGATTCATAATCTTCTGCATTGAGAAGAATTCTAGCACTTTTAAGATACTTTTGTGCTCTTCTGACGAGAGATTCTATCTCCTTCATAGGGGCATCCCTTCTTTTTGGATATTCAATAGTAGAGGACTTTTCACCGTATTATACGTGGTTTCAGAAACAGGATATACTGACAATAATACATTGTACTTCATATTTATCTCTGTGATTGTATCTATCATCTTATCTATTTCTTTTCCAGGGGCAACATCCCCTTTCAGTACCACTGCGACATCAATATCAGAGTATCTTCCAGCGTCACCTCGTGCCCATGAGCCGTAGAGAAGAATAGTTTTCAACCTATTGCCGTAAAGATCTTGAACTTCTTCTTTAAATTCTCTGAGGATTCTTTCAATTTTGTACATATAGGGTTATAGAGGCTGAACTATTTAATTGTTGTCCTTACTCTCTGCTGAATAATCTTATCAGATGGGGTAGTAAATCAGAAATTTTAGGCTGGTTATAGGAGATAAAAAAGCAGGTANCCTGAATAGAAATGGAAATAAATATCAGATCAAANGAATGGAATTCAGCTCAAGAGTACCCATGAACTGAGGAGGACGAAAAGACTTATTTAGTACTGAGGGTACAGGGCATAATGACAAAAAGATCATTCAAGATAGATAAGGACATTTTCAGGGAGAACCTGAACAAGTACACGAAAAAGGCCTTCCACATGCTTCCCGAGTTGGATAACCCTTTTATTCTGGACATAGGGTGTGGTTCGGGGGCCCCCACTATGGAACTTGCTAGATTGTGTAATGGACAAATAATCGGGTTGGATATTAACCAGTCACTTTTGGATGACCTCACAAAAAAGATTAAAGAGGCAGGACTTTCAGACCGAGTTAGACCTGTGAAATGCTCACTGTTCGAGTTAGATTTCCCGGATGAAACTTTCGACATAATCTGGTCTGAGGGTTCCATAGCAGTAATTGGGTTTGAAAGAGGTCTCAAAGAGTGGAGACGATTCCTGAAACCCAGTGGATTCCTCGTCATTCACGATGATATAAAGAATTTTCCAGAGAAATGTGAACTGGTGTCGAGCTGCGGCTATGACTTGGTTGGGCACTTTCAATTGCCTGGTGACGTATGGTGGAGAGAATATTATAGTCCTTTGGAAGAGTACATTACTAAGGTTCGGACGGAGTATGGTAATGAGCATGAGGCTCTTTTGGTCTGTGATAATGAACAACGGGAAATAGATATGTTCAAGAAGAATCCAAGCCAGTATGGCTCAGTATTCTTTATTATGCAGAAGATGAAAAAGTCTTAACTACCAGAAAGATGCTATCAGGAACGATAGTTATGGGTTTTTGGATGTTCCGCCGAATTATTTGATTATTTTAATATAGAATTCAGAATTATCTGTCCTTTGTACCCTAAATGCTCTACTGGATTAGAATTTACCATGGTGGTACAACTCTGTAACCCCTTGCCAACATCTGTTGTAATAGAAGAGTTTATAAAGATAGAATCCCTATTAAGAAAATGGGTGATACAATATGAAGAATATATTATCTAAGAGACTTCTTGCTTGGTCTGTATTCCTCGGTCTATGTCTATCGCTGTGTTTTCCTGTAACACCGATGCTGATAGGAAATCCAGGACCTCTAGAATATTCTGCGGCACCAAAGGGCCCATCTAGAGTTCCTCCAGTCATTAAACCTATGACTCTTGAGGAGATCAGAGAAATGATCGAGCGAGAAGGCTACAACTACAATGTTGGTGAGACATGGGTGTCAACCCTGTCTCCTGAAGAGATGGCTGCTCTACTGGGGTATGTTCCACCACCAATGGATTTGAGCCGCCTTCGCCTGTTCTCACCGGGCACTGGTGACCCAACTTTTAGTCCAACTTTTGATTGGAGAGATTATGGTGTTGTAACCCCTCCAAAAGATCAAGGTCCATGCGGAAGTTGCTGGTGTTTTGCTGGAGTGGGGCAGATGGAGTCGCAGATACTCGTCAACCTTGGCCCCGAATACGATTTATCAGAAGAGAATGTTCTTTCATGCAACTTCATTGGACAGGGTTGCAGCGGTGGAAACGACATTACTGTGGTGAACTTCCTTACCAAATATGGAGCTTTTCTTGAAGCGTGTGCGCCATATGATGCAACTGATGGAACACCCTGCAATTTGACATGCGCTCCTGTTAATAAGCTCCGCGGATGGAGAATTATAGGTGCTGGGCTTGCAAGCGAAGATCCTGCCCTAATCGATCTTGTCAAGGACGCGCTTCTAAACTACGGACCTCTTTGGGTAACAATGGATGCTTCAGGCCCCGGATTTGGTTCGTATACCGGTGGAGTTTATGAGTGGTGGGATCCAATTGGTCCAAACCATGCAGTATTGCTCATAGGATGGGATGACACGCTTTCCCACTCTCACGGAAGTGGAGCCTGGATCGCCAAGAACAGCTGGGGAACAGGGTGGGGTGATGGCGGATACTTTGAAATAGCCTACGGATCTGCTCTGTTTTGTGATTACGTGTCTGGATATTCCCGTACAGATGAATTCGACGACCAAGAGGTTTTATACTACCATGACGAAGCTGGATGGACAACTCAAATTGCTCACAATGCAGCACCTGGTGATACATGGGGCGCTGTAAGGCTTGTACCTGCGACAGATGGAATCCTTGAAACGGTGAAATTCTGGGCTGTTGATGACACCCTCAACTACGAGATTTACGTTTATGACAGCAGATCTGGAACTGGTCCCTCATCATACACGTTTACTGATCTGTTAAGCTATCAATCTGGATCGCTGATAGGGGTGAACGCAAAAGCTGGTTACCACACTGTGGAACTCTCAACAAAGCCCACAATTACTGCAGGAAACGACTTCATCGTGGCTGTACGGTTCAACACCCCTTACTATGAGTACAGTGTTCCTGTGGACGACTACGGCCCCGATTCTGGAGAATCTTACGGTAGTCCTGATGGTACAACTTGGGATAACTTCACAGAGCTAGGGATACCCTGGGACGTTGGGATAAGAGCTGAAGTTCAGAATGGAAGTTGTCTTCCTCCTTTGGATCTCCAAATAACAGGCTTTGGAAATGGATTTGTAGGGCTGACATGGGACAAGATATTTGGCATACTTGGGTTCAATGTCTACAGAGCTGAAAATTCAGGAGGTCCCTATACCAAGGTGAATTCCTCTCTCATAACGACAAACACCTATACAGACACTGGAGTTACTAACGGGGTTACGTACTACTACGTGGTGACAGCAGTGTATACTGGCTGTGAGAGTATTTACAGTAATGAAGTATCAGGGACACCAATATATCGCGACGTTCTTTTGGTGTACGACGATGCTTTTGACCAAGGATTCAACACGTACTATGAAGATGCTCTGACTGCAAATGGATACAGCTACTACTGCTGGAATGTTCTCCTGGAGGGAAGTCCAGACCTTTCAGTCTTGAATGCATACAGCGTCGTCATATGGGCTCTGCCTGCTTCTTACGCTCCCAGCGATTCCGATCAGGCAACTCTCATGAGTTACTTGGATGATGGAGGAAATTTGTTCATAACAGGACAAGACATTGGGTGGTCCATATATGAATATCAAGGACATTCAAGCAGTATATTCTATGAGAACTATCTCCATGCAACCTATGTACAAGACAGTGTAGACCTATGGAACCTTACAGGTACGCCAGGCGATCCAATATCAGATGGGGTAACCTTGACCATTTCAGGTGGCGATGGTGCAGATAACCAGTCATGGCCAAGTGAGATTGATCCAATAGGTCCAGCAGTGACAATATTCACGTATTCTGGAGCATCATCTTCTCGGCCGACTCAGCCAGCAGGTATTCCAGAAAAGCCCCACAGGATGCCCATGGCGCCCATATCCAGTGGATCTGGAGCAATTCGTGTTGATACTGGTACATACAAGGTAGTATACTTTGCGTTTGGCTTTGAGGCAATAAGCAATCCAACAGACAGGAACACTGTAATGGGAAATGTTATCAACTGGTTAAAACCTCCTGTAACACTGGGATTATATCCAGGGTTGTTTTCCACCAATTCATTTTTTGTGGTGGGAGATAATGCTTACTGTACAGATGTTCTGGGAACAGCAAAAATAGCCTTTGGGCTAGGGTTAGGTGGTGTACCGGAGAATCCTGAAGGAAGGACTGACACTCTTTTGACATTAACAGAACATGATGCAGGGAATTTAATGCCAGTGGGAGGACCAGCTATCAATCCAACAGCAGTGGAATTCGATGCGTACTTTGGTATTACCTACGATTATGTGGAGAATGATTTCTTTCAAATCAATGCAGAGGGTTATTCTATCTATCTCGATTTAGATAACTACCCACAAAGTGATATCTGCGTTGTGTATCTGGCAGAACACAATGGTCGCAATATCATGTTGGTCTGGGGTTATGGATGGCGCGGCACGTATGCAGGATCTATGCTCATGGGAGATCCAGCACTCTGGCAAACATACGAAGACGCTCATCTGCTGATGTTGAGATGGATTGACTCAAATGCAGACGGCCTTGTTCAGATGTCGGAGATCGTTGTAGAAAGTTATCAGTGATCTCCTCTTTTTTCCATATAACGTTAGAAGAGAAG
>JGI2171J19970_10000400_pt1 | contig 22694 bp, 22 predicted proteins | sample DeeMarSWOR324_28_FD_19970 | JGI IMG/M metagenome (IMG submission 19970) | reverse complement strand
CACATGTGGTGAGAATGGAGTGAACACCTATGAAGTGAAGTTCTGCAGATGTTTTTAGAAATTCGAAGAAAAGGTTACCTCATAATTTCTAAATTCTCATTTCTTCTTTTATTTTTTGCCGGATTCATTTCCATAGAAGACTCACATCACGCACTGCTGTCAAAGATTGTCAAGAGATTTTCCAGCAGATCAGTGGCCACCCTGGTGAGGTGAACGTGCTCACCTCTTTCCAGAAGTTGTCAAGGTTTCAGTGGATGGAACCTCTCTGGGCTCATGAATTTCTTTTGGTCTGCGATATACAAACAAAAGAGATAAATTCACCTAATGTTACACGTGTAACACCATTATCCTCCAAAGGGTTGACAACCTCTATTTCCATTACTCTTTGAAGGGGAACTGGATTATTTGGATCAAAAATTCTGAAATCCGGGTGCACACCTACCAGAATCAGAGCCCTGCAGTTGCGAAATTCTTTAGCCATCCCTCAGAATAGTGTAAAAATTCTAGGCAATCTATGAAAATTCCAATACCAAAAGACTTATAAGGATAGAACTTGTAATGTGCGCAAGAGTACGCTGACTATGACCCAACCGACGGAGGGTAGATAGGCTGTCTTGGAGATGGACAGGTGAGCGGAGTTCTGTTCTTTCATGCACAGTGGTTAGTGGAACGTCAACCTCATTGGAGGTGATTATATGAGGGTAGAGACCACGTATGAGTTAAGCAATATATCTGTATATGAAAAGTTGAGACAGAAAATGAGCATCTGGATTGTACATATTGAAAAAAATCCTGAACTCATGGAAATTTTGGAGTTGTTGTTCACTCCAGAAGAAGCGGAACTTTTAGCTTCAGACGCTTTTTCGGCCCCATTTCAGGATTACAGGACTGCAGAAGAGATTGCTGGCTGTACTGGGAAGACACAAGAAGATGTGGAGAAGATTATTGAAGGTCTTGAACAGAAAAAGTTGATCTTCAAATGCATCGATGATAAAGGTGAGACTCGTTATTCTTTGCTGGCGCTTGAGTATGGCAGCATTGCATATCTAACACTTGTTCAAGAACCAGAAATAAGGGAGAAAATACTTCCCCTGTTTCAGAAAATCTGCACTGGGGAAATAGCAATGGGATCTGGTGTCACCAAGTACCCATGGGGACGGGTTGTTCCTGTTGGGAAATCCATGGTGGTTGTCAATGAAATTCTCCCCTTTGAAGAAGTTGAGAAACTGATGAAAAATGCTCGCAGTATTGCTGTAGTCCTCTGTTTCTGCAGGTCACAAAACCCGTGCAGCCATCCTGTAGAGACCTGCATGGGCTTTAATGAGGGAGCTGACTACATGGTGAAAGGAGGGTTCGGCAGATATTTAAATCATGACGAAGCGCTTCATCTCTTAGAAGAAGTGGAAGAAGCTGGACTTGTCCACACTGCTGTACGCACCAAAAGAGGAATCACATTCATATGCAACTGCTGCACCTGTGCGTGCCCTATCCTGAGAAGACTCACAGACATGGAAAATCCGCGGGAGTTCACGTTCTCAGGGTTAATTCCACAGATAGACGAGAATGGATGTACTCTGTGCGGAACACGCCCTGAACTATGCAGAGCATGTGTTGACATCTGCCCCTTTGATGCCCTCTTCTTTTATCCTGACAGTGATAACCCTGAAAAGATTGGGTTCAAAGAGAATAGGTGCGTGGGTTGTGGGCTGTGTGCACATCACTGTCCTCATAATGCCATAACAATGGTCACTGCTGAAGGTTACGCTCCTGAATTCCAGCCCAAAAAACAAACGATCAAGCTCTAAAGTGTTGATTTAACCTTTTCTCTTTTTCTCTTTTTCTCTTGGATGTACTGATTCTTGTGGTATCTTTGACATTATTCCAACGTGTAAAATACGCTGACAGTACTAACCGAGAAACCTGGTCACAACGAAATAGGTTGTCAGCAAAGCGACTTGAGCGTTGTCATGATGTTATCAACCAGTGTATGAGCGCGTTCCGGCGACATGGTGGGTTCTGTGTACGAGAAATTGATAACCAGCTTGTTACCACAGGTGACAACAGCGGTATTGAAATGCTCTGAAGCAGCTTTATTTGCAAGAGTGAAATGGAGTCCTTCCAGTACAAGGGGGCCGTATTGTTGAGATATTTCGAGACGACCCACATTGGTCACCAGAAGTGCTGCTGGGTAGAACTTTACAGCTCTCTTCATGAAGTCATCTGGTGTAGCACCTTTTATGAGTTTGTCGAGAAGCGAAATGAACACAAATGCCTCGCCGCTCCCAATGGCCTGGTGCACTGCCTTCCGTACATTCCGGGCTACATCCCAGAAGTGCGCATCTGTGCCAATGCGGTGAGCTGTGATAACCATTGAAACATAGAAGCCAATCTCTTCTCCAATAGGTGGACTTAGAAACTGACGAAGATCAACTGCCGACATACAACTGATAGTAACTGGCTTACCATCACGATGGCTGTCCATCTGGCTGGCTGCCGCTTTTAACACTGCAGCGCAGATAGCTCCATGCACTGTAGTGGATTCTTCACGGCATCTTGTTACCAGAGATGCAGTTTCTTCTGGCGAGAGCATACGATGGATAACGTGAGCCTGACGGTCTTCAGCAAAGAGATCACCATCTTTCGGCAGCTTTTGAGGATGTTGAACAATAATGCTTGCCACTTGTTTGCTGATTAACGCTCCAGTTTTCACCAGCCCTTGGATATCGCGTGCACTTTTGGGAAGCAGGTCTTCTACAGGAGGACGTTCTGGAAAGGATTGTATGTCAGGCGCATTCCCCTCATTGATTTGTTTTACCACGTTAAGAAGATCACGCACAAAATACATACCGGATTCAGCTTCTCCAATAGCGTGGTGAAAGGTGACAAGTATGTCACTCACAGTGGTACCTTTAAGGAGCATCACTCTCACGAGGGGACCTTCAGACCAGGAAAATTGATAGTTCATCTCCTTTTCTGTCTCAGCATGCCAGTGATCATCAGAGAGTCGAGCTTCCACCTGCAGCGGAATGGGCGGAACATTATCTGAGACAAATACAGGCCTGCCCTCACAGACTTCGATACGAGTTTTGAGCAGTGGGTGAAGCTGAGGGAGCACATCCAGTGCAGTTCTGAAAACCTGTTCATCCACATCACCTGAGATGTGGGCTATAGTTACAAAGTTCAAAGAACCTACCTGATCACTCAGCCACGCCACATATTCACTGGAGCCCAGGTTTCGATTCATGTGCTTGTCCCTCCCACCACATCAAAAAACAAATTAACTCTCGCTCTTTCTCTACTATACCTGCCCATGTACTCTCCTAAAAGGTACTGAATGGGCACATCAACTGATCCCATACTGTACACCATAGCTGCATATACAGTGCGGATCGGGTTGAACAGAGAGTAGCTATAGATGCCTTTCATTTTTACACCTTCTTTTTAGGAGGATCCTGTTACAATCCTCCTGTAGATACGACTCCATTCTGCTAATTCTTCAGGAGAAATGTGATCTTTGTACAGTATTGCTCCCACCTCTTTAAAAACATCAGGGTGCTTTCCAAGGGAGCCACTGAACCCACGGGCCCCATGTATAAGGTCCAAAAAGATATCTGTCAGTTGAGAAGCTGAGAGCTCTCGAGAGGGATCGAATAGCGGGGTAAATCGCGGGAGGTAGGCTTTCTCCCAATCATATTCATCGTGGATGGTCACTCCGTATTTTTCAGCGTAATCTGGGTCGTGAATTTGTGCATCCAGCAATGTTTTGCGTAAAGCAACAGGGAGACCAAGCTTGAGATGAATGTACTCGTTCTCAAGAGGTAGTCTCCTCAACGAGGTCAGTGTCTCCTCTATTGTGGAGGGAGTCTCCCCAGGTAGACCAAGAATGAAGGTCAACATCATGTGCATTTTCGCTCTAATCATTTTTTCCACTGTATCAAATACTGAATTAATGTATGTGTGAGGATCTCTCGTCTTATTCATTATTGTAAGCATTTTTGGGCTCAAGGACTCCACCCCGTACCCTATGGTGATGCATCCAGCTCTCTTCAAAAGAGATAATGCTTCATCATCGAATTGACCAATTCGAGCTCCCACCAACCATCCAACCTTATCAGTGGTGATCTCATCTTTTCTCTCTGCAAGTTCAGAGCAAAACGTTTTCACCCATCGAGGATTGGCTCCCCACAAAGGATCACAATAAATGAGGAGGACTGGCTCTGTAACCTGTGCAATATAGTTAGCAGTGTCAATAATCTCGTTCACTGCAATGTGAGCATCTTTTACTGTGTACGAGGTTCTCAACACTTTTTCCTGGCAGAAAGAACAGTCAAAAGGGCACCCTCTGCTGGCTTCAACAATAAACATCGTGTACTTTGGTATATATTTTTCTACTAAAGAATAATCATAAACAGGCAAATCTTCAGGGTCAACTTTAATGTATTTTTTTTCTGACGCACGAATTGTGCCGTTCTCCCTGTACACTACATTTGGGACGGTTTTGAGTGGAATCTTACCAGTAAATGACTGGTACAACTGTTCAGCTATGGGTTCAAAGTCAGACAGCACCATGACATCGATAGCTGGTATTTTCTCCATCATGTTGACAGCATCTGAGGCAGCCTGATACCCACCAACCACAATAGTGACATCTTTTGATACTCTCTTGGCTGCTTCTGCAACTCCTTTAGTGGTTAACCCTTCAAGTGTGCTGGTGCACGAAATACCTACCACATCATACCCTCCTCGTGCAATATATTCTTTTATTTTTTCACTTCTTTTATCATTCAATTCTTCTCTTAATGGTATTCCAAATTCATAGGGTATATCCAGATATTCAACATCTTCTCCCAATTTTCTGAGAACAGTTCCTACAGCAAGTGTTGGTGAATGAGAAAACCCTTCCATTGAAATGAGTCCACGAAAGAGGAGGCCAGGTTCTCTGTACATTTTCTCCAAGTAGTCAAGCTCCGGAGGCCACGGCCCTCTGAGTGTCTTCTCCACTATTCCTACACCTGGTCTGATCAAGAGAGTTTTCATTGTATCGTCTGCACCAAAATGTAATCTGAACTTTTAAGACTTTGCATGGGTTGGTGGTTCACTTTGTTACACGTGTAACATTTTATTGTCTTTTATTAATCATATTCTGTGATTTTTGATATCAGAAGAGATTAGAGTTTTTAACCACCAAAAAATGACAACCTGCATGATCAGAATCCTTAAATAGGCCATATGTACCATACAGGAGTCAGAATGGTTACAGTGCCACGAGGTTGAGAACCACAATGTATGTGGTGGAAAGAAGGTCAGAGGTCAGACGTTATCCTGTTCAGGTGGTACCATGTCGATAAAAGGTGTGCTCTTCGATCTGGAAGGAACCTTGGTTGAAAGATCTTTGAACGACCCAGAGGTTTTTCACAAAGTTTTGGAATGGAAAGGACTGCAAATACAGATTGAAGAGATAGAAAAAGCTGTTTCTAAGGTAAAAATGGAGCTTGGAGATATGATCGAAGGACAATGTGGTAAAATACCTCGCTTGGACTATCATAATTTGTGGAACCTTAACATTTTGAAAGTTCTGGGGGTGGAAGACCATGATAGGAGTATACTAAGAGAGGTGAGCGACCAATGGATAGATATCTGTGGGTTAACCCTTCAACCCGATGCCAAATTCACTCTCACTAACCTCAAAGCCAACGGGTTAAAAACGGGAATAGTATCGGGAGCTTACGAAGAGGAGGTTCAGAGAATACTTGAAATTGTGGAGTTGGATGAGGCGTTCTTTGATGTTCTTGTGGGATCAGATACGATCAAGAGAAAAAAACCAGCTCCAGAAGTCTTCAGGTATGCATTAAACCAATTGAAAATAAAGCCTGAAGAATCACTTTACGTGGGAAATGATCTAAAAAGAGATTACAGAGCAGCAGAAAGGGCAGGTATAATCCCATTTTTATTTTTAAAATCAGATGAAATACTTCCTTGTGATATAAGGAAAATTAAGAACTTAATATCTTTAATGGACTACATAGATTGACAAATGAATTGGGAAAAGGAGTTGTTATTTTCAGGTGGGTAATCTTTTCTTGCACTATTTCAGTAAGGTTTAAATAGGGGTAACTCAAATAGGGGAGACATAATAAAATCTGCAGGTTATCTGCAGGAGGTGACGCACAGTGGAGACCCTTGAACTCATACGACTCGCATGTTATGGAGTAGACATAATTGCGTGCTTTCTGCTGGTTGGCTACTTCACTAGAGAATATATGGTTAAGAGATTGAGAGCATCTCTGGCATGGGCTATGGGATTTTTTCTGTTTAGCTTCATAATTATCAGCCTTGCATCCTACACCACTGTTGCTGTGGTTTCTCGATCTCAGGTGCTGATCGCTCTTGCCTTTGCTGCGTCCGCCGTATCCTCTCTTTACTATGGTACTTCATTGCTCTTTTTCACTGAGGGGTCCTTTTTCAGGGAGAAAATAACAGCAGTATTTTTTGTAGCAGTGCTTCTTATAGGATCAGTTATCACCTACACCACTCCTGAGGATCAGCTCGTTGCAGCTGTGGGTCTTTGGACTACATGGATATTCTTTGCATTTTATATAGTGATTGGGGCCCTGTTTTACCGAGTTTCGAGGAAATTACTCAGGCGCGATCCTCGAAGAAGAGCGATAACTCTGGTGTCTTTAGCCTGGTTCATAGTGGCCATTTGGAACGTTTACGTTGGGCTGCTTTGGGGAGAGAATCCCGCAGTTGAAGCAATTATGTTTTTATTCGGTTCATTCGGATTCATTCTGCTGCTCTATGGAATGACTGCAGGAAAGACAACGAAATAACTTTCTTTTTTCTCTTTTCGTACTACCACTGAGTCTTTATTTTCTAAAATAGTATTTTTCCATTAATTTAATCCTTAAGGAATTTTTTTGTATGAGAACCAAGATTCTCTAGATTCTCTAGATTCCATTTGCTTTCTTCTGGCAGCTCCTCCAGTACACGTCCCACTACAAAAGAGGGACCGACATCTGCAAATTTCCCATTCCTACCATGAACTGTGCGCTTGCTATTGATGACAGCGCTATCCGTACAGGGGTATACAGCACCTTGCCAATCCACAAATCGGGTAGGTTGATAGATAACAATGCAGAGCCTGCAAGGTTCAGAGCTGAAACAGCTTGAGACAACCTTTCCATGTCAATGTGCTCCACAATGTGGTGGTAGTACATCAAAGCCTGTACCGCGCACGCTGTCTCTTCCAGTATTCCATTATTCTCCCCCCACAGCCCGTTCTCATTTTGAGACTTTAATATCCAGGAGACCGCTTTTTCTGCCAGAGAGGGGTCTACCTCACACAGAGCAAAAACTGCATGACCGGTAGCATAGTAAGGGGATATGTGCCATTTGTCTATCCAGAATCCTTCAGGGTGCATCTCTTTTCTGAGATATCGTAGTAATTTTTCTATCACTTCCTCTCTATGAGGAAATTCCAGGCAGCTTTTGACAAAGTCCAGCACATGAATATTGGTACCAACAGAAGGGTCTAACTCAGAGGTATATGTCAGGTAATAATCTCCCGCATCATATGCGTCAAGAACGCTAAAGTTTACAGGATAATTCATCTCATACAGAATCTTGCACCAGATTATGGTATCATCGAAGTCAGGAACAGGATATCCTGCAGACATACCCACACCCAAGCGCGTGAAGTAGTTCTGCAGAAGATCACAGATTTCAGTGTACCGCTCGAAGTACAACCGGGCAAGCATCAGGTTGTATATAGTCCACCCGTATTCAAATATCCCGATAGGGTATACTGTCATTACTGAACCATTTCCTGTTGATTGAAGAATCTTCTTTAAGAATGTGAGTGCCCTTGCATCCTTCACATATTTGAGAAAGAAAGCAGTAGCTGCAGGTGAATTTCCTACACCACCATAGGGAAGCAGAAGGTTAGACAAGCGACCTACATCCACAGCATCTCCCAAAAATTCAAGAGAGTGTGAGAGAGTTGTCAAAGGGGAGTACCACAGTGATTCATCGATTTTACCAAGTTTTTTGGAGTATTCCTTTTGGTAGATCTTTATGTGATAGGGCAAATGTAACCCCAAAGATTCAGCCTGTTCCATTAAAGAAGGGAACAGCAGTTCTGAGCCAACAAGTTTGCATTTTTCCAGCTGCAGATTTCTTATGTTTTCCCAGATGTAGGTTTCACCCCTCTGGATATACCCTTCATACCCTTGTTCATTTAATTCCTTGAGAGCCATTAGAGCACTCAACGTAGAGATTAATCGGTCGTGATAGTTCACTATTTGACTTCCCCAGCTTCCATCTGGATGCTGATTTTCCAGTAGCCACTGGATACATTCTGGGAACAATGGTTTTCCGTTTTGATTTGTAACCCGTGCTGCCCATGCAGTGTCATAGGCTGAACTGCTCATCTTTCCTCCCCGGAGTCTCACAGATTCAGTTAACTGCAAAACTGTCGTTTGCATAGGTTTCACCTCCGGAATGCGAACCTAAATTAAAGTCTACAACAGTCCCTTTGAACAGAGATTCTGTCGCACTGATAGTGTCCAGGTTTTGTTCAAGACCCTGTTCTAAAAATCCTCGAGCTTTTTGATTTCTCTGTGCCACATTACTATCAAAAAAGCTCACAACCTCATCTAAACTCATCTTCTCACCGTCCCTAACCGAAACCGGTACTGCGTCAGGTGCTAGAAAGGCAAGAGAATGCACCGAATATAATGAATAACTTTTTTCATTTAAGAAGAATACTATCTTTGCACTGGCTGTCTTTGGTTCAATCCAGCTTTGACACAGTACCTTGTCTCTCATCCTTTTCCTCCGTGAGAAACTACTTGAATTTCCTTTAAAAGTTTTGTGGTATCCTCATACAGTTGTCTATCTTATTGTGGGAACTGCAACAATTTTCGCAGTATGTTGGGATTCACCTGTAAATTCTCCACATTCAATGGAAGAATTGAAAGCTATTTGAAAATTTTCGAAGACACAAAACCCTCACTCCCTTCAGGTTGCAGAACGGGAAGGCTTTGGGATATTCTGGTACCTGAATACATCCTTATTCTCCAGTACCATGGATGTGCTTTTTCACTGAGAGTAACCTCTTCAAGAATCCGAATCAACTACACTTTCAATCTTTAGATCGAGATAAAAGGCTGCAAAATCAACAGAGATCCCTGAAAAAGAGTGAATTTGTGCCAAAAAGAAGAACTTCTCAGCTTGTGGGATCTATCACTTCTCTGGAAGTTAATCACAAAAAGTCTGCTGGTAAAACAGGAGGAACATCAATTAGGTTATCTCTGGATCAATGGAATTTGACTCATATGATATCCCTCTTTTCTCTGGTTAGTTTTAAGGATTGATATCCAGCATTTTTTCAGTGTTCATTTTGACTATTTGAAGCATTTCGCTTGGGGAGTTAGCTCCAATGCCTACCACACTGCAATAACTTCATCATTCATGAACCTAAACAAATTCACGAAAATTGCAATATCGAAAGGTTTATAAACATTGAAGTTAAAAATTATACAAGTGAATTGTTGATCGTACAAAGAACGGTGGGGGAGAAAGGCGGTCTTGGGAGATGGACAGGTGAACGGAGTTCTGTCCTTTCATACACGGTGGTTATTGAGGTGAGCAAACCTCATTGGAGGTGAAGAATATGAGGGTAGAGACCGAGTATGAAGTGGAAGGCTCCTTAAGAGATTTTGGAGTCTTTTGGTTGGATAGTTCTGACTATCCAGAATTTGTGGTAAACACAAAAGATGAATGTGAGATGGAGCTGGTAGGAGGAAAAGCCTTCAATATCTCAAGACTGGTCAGAAAAGGCTTTCCAGTCCCTGAGGGGTTTTGCATTACCACGAAGGCATATGACTACTTCATGTATCTCAACAGTATCTCAGAAGAAGATGAAGAAATCAGTGACAAAATTCGAGAAGGCATGATACCGCCACTGCTTGCAGAAGCAATTTGCGATGCATACCACATGCATTTGCATAACAACCCATGTGCAGTGAGATCATCCAGTCCCTTTGAGGACTTAAAGAGTGCCTCTTTTGCAGGGCAGTACCGGAGTTTTCTGAATATCAAGGGGGAGGATGCTCTCTTGGATGCAGTAAAAGAATGCTGGGCATCCTTATGGAGTCGGCCAGCTGTAGAGTACAGGAAAAAAATGGGAATCAGTGAGAACCTCAAGATGGCAGTCCTAGTGCAGGAAATGCTTCCAGCTACAGCTTCTGGTGTTCTATTCACGGAAGACAACATGGTTTTGGAAGCTGTGTGGGGTCTTGGAGACACTCTGGTAGGAGGGAAAGTGATTCCTGACCACTTTGTGGTAGAACGAGAAGAGTTCAGCGTAGTGGAGCGAAAGATTTCTCATAAGCATGTGATGAGCCAAATAAGCCTTACCGGAGTAGAGGTAGTAGATGTTCCAGAGCTTCTGAGAGATGCACCTGTTCTGGATGATGACCACACTCGAGCGTTATGTACTTTGGGCAAAAAAGTGGAAGACCTCTTCGACTGTCCACAGGACATAGAGTGGGCTTTGTGCAATGGCAAGTTCGTGTTGCTCCAAGCGAGACCTATATCGGCAAAACAAGAACCAACTGTCTGGTCAAGAGCAAATATAGCAGAAACGCAGCCTGGTTATGTGACCTACCTTTCTCGAGTTCCGGAGAATAGAACTGATTTTTTCGTACTTGGCGCGCTTCCTCTTTTGGAATGTTTCGGCATCAAGGACCTGCCGGAGGACATAAAATTCCTAGAATACATTTACGGATACATATATGCAAACATAACCAACCTCCACAATATTATGGGAAAAATACCGGGGCTTTCTCCAGAAGTGATCGATCAATCTATAGGGCATGCAGATGAAGAAGCACCAAAATCAAAACTGGAATTCTCTGACATCTTGAAAATCCTCCCAGGGGCTCTCAAAGTTATCCGTTTCTTTCTAAACCTTTCTGAGCAGGCTGAAAGAGTCATTCCACATTCTATAGAGCTGATTGGAGATATTAGACACAGAAATCTAAAAGAGATGACCATTGAAGAACTGGAAGATCTCGTTTGGGAGATGTATAATAGGAATCAGGGAGTATTTCAGGTCCATGCAAGTACAATGCTCGCCAATATGTCTCTCTTTGGTTTTCTCCAGAAAATCTTAGCTAGAGTGGGAGAAGAAGGCACAGAGAAACTGCTGGTTATGGGGTTGGAAGGAATGAGCAGCTGCCAGCTGGGAGCAGAAATGTGGAAGTTGGCCCAGAACGCTTCCAATTCGTCCAGAGTTTCTGAGCAGATCCTTTCCCGGAGAAAGGATACTCTTGAAAAACTGAAAGAATTCCCTGAAGGGAAAGAATTCCTTGAGGACCTGGATAAGTTCATGGAGAGATTTGGCGACAGAGGTTCTCAGGAAATGGAACTTTCCGTTCCCCGTTGGGAAGAAAACCCCCACTTTGTGCTCTCTATGGTGGCAAACTACTTGAATGCGAAACCGGTCAATCTTGTGAAAACAATGGAAGAGCAGAAAAAGGTAAGATTTGAGGCCACAGATCGCGTTCTCAAAAAGCTGTCCAGGAATCCTCTTGAGAAATTCATCTTCGAAAAGATGCTCGAAAAAACCCAAGAGTACTTGGTGATGAGGGAAAATCTGAAAACTACCTGGGTCAGAGGCATTTCTGCTATGAGGGTTCTGTATCTGGCTGTTGCAGAAAAGCTGGTGGATCAAAAAACTTTAGAGAACAGGGATGATATCTTCTATTTGAAGATGACTGAGGTATCCGATATCATTACAGGCAATCTGAGAAAAAGGCAAGTAGAAGGTCTCATTGCAGAACGCAAAGAGGAGAAAGAGGTATGTGAGCATCTAGATGTTCCCATGGTGATCGTGGGCAAGCCTCCTCCCATTGAAGAGTTGAAGTGCACAGTAGAGCCACAAGCTCAACTTGAAGGATTGGGATGCAGTCACGGAGTAGTAAGAGGCAGAGCAAGAGTAGTTCTTGACCCTAATGAATGTCCTGAATTCAAAGAAGGTGAAATATTAGTGGCTCCTGTCACAGATCCTGGATGGACTCCTCTATTTGTTACTGCAGGCGGTTTGGTGATGGAATTGGGAGGGACGTTATCACACGGAGTGATTATTGCTCGAGAGTACGGTATTCCTGCAGTAGTTGGAGTGAAAAATGCCACAAAGATCATCAAGACAGGTCAACTAATAACAGTAGATGGCACCAAAGGATTGGTATATATCCGAAGTGATGGTGATGCAAGTCAAAACTGAAGATGAATATCAGCATCTTCCTCCTTCAGATAATCCTCTGTGGTGGGAGAATTACCAATTTAACGGGTATGATCCAGTAAGAAGAATAGGGGTTTCGATCTACACAGCGATAAAACCTGTTTTGGAATTCAAGGAAGACTATGTAATAATACATAAAGAGACCCCTCTTTTCTTTAGAGATCAGAAAGAACTGGAGAAAGATGTGTTGAAATCTGGGGCCCTAAAAATGGAGCCTTTGCAGCTTTTGAAGAAATGGAGGGTCCGAGCAAAAGATTCTTTTCAGAGAACAAAGGACGGACATCCTTCCGAAGCTTTGGAAGATGTGGAATTTGATCTTCGCTTCGAGTCCAATATACCACCTCATGGGTTTTCAACGCATAGAGGAGATCGATATGAGCAGCCAGGAGTTCTCAAAGGGAAAATAAGGCTGGGAGAAAAAACTATGGATTTCGAAGGTAGAGGTATTAGAGACCATTCATGGGAAATCAGGAATGTTCCAAGCTGGGAAGAGTGGTATTGGCACATGGGCTGCTTTGAATCTGGAGAGGCTGTCAGTTTTACCTATATGAAAGTCAGTGGTGAAGTTTTGTATCACGGATGGATAAGAGCAGGTAAGTATCATAGAATTCGTAGTATACTAGTGAATCCCATTTTTTCTAGTGATGTTTTGAACAAGTGCCACATGAGAATTGAGACATCCAAAGAGAGATTAGATATTAACTCACAACTGATCTCCTATGTCTCAATTCCTACTGGAGAACAGGCAAAAAGCAAGGTGATGGAGACTCTAGTTGGACTTGACGGGGGTCGGGGGTACGGATTTTTGTGGTATGGACGATGAATACGATCTCACGGCAAGTGCTGTGTTGTACAATTTATTAGTAAAATACGTCATTTGAAGCATTAACCAACCGAAAGATTTAAACCATAGAGAAACCAACCGACCGTATGAGCAGAAATTGGAAAGGATATAATAATAAATTGGTGAAAAGAGGAGAATTTTACTTAACAATGGATTTCATTGAATATTGGGATGAAGAACTTGAAGAAATGAATAAGAATAAAAGGGGGAGTCCCTTTGAATTTCCCCAGTCTTTCATAGAATATACAGCTTTTTTAAAGATTGTGTTCAACTTACCATACTATGGAGTCCCACACCATACAGACAGTTGCAGGGTGTTTTAAGGAAATTATCACCATATATAACCGGGTTAAAATCTTAAAGATTATACCGCCCTATGGAGAAGGATTAGAGCCACAGAATTTGAGTTGGAACAATTAGAAGCGGCAAAAGAATCTGAATCTGAAGATGGATCTGAATCTGAAGGTGTCATTGTTGCTATAGATGCCACTGGAATGAAGGTCACCAACAGGGAAGAATGGATGAGGGAAGAATGGATGAGAGAAAAATGGAAAAAAAAGAGAGGATGGATAAAAGTCCATATTATTGTCGATGCAGCCACAAGAGAATTGCTCGGTTTTATAGTAACGACAGCAAAGAGTTCAAGAACTTAATAGAACAAGCTGAATACACTTTAAATGGAAGAAAAATAGCATTAGCTTTAGCAGATGGTGCCCACGATAACAAAGATAGCTTCAATCACTTAAAGGAAAAGGGCATCACCAGTGGTATCAAATTGAGAAAGAATGCCTCCACCCGTTCCAGGGGATCTCCGTATAGAGCACAATGCGCACGGGAACTGAAAAAAATCGGGTACAAAGCATGGAAAGAGAAGTACTGTTACGGCATGCGCTGGGCATCTGAAGGGTTCTTCTCAGCAGTCAAGCAAATGTTCGGAGAGAATATAAGAGCCACCAGTGCAGAAGGCATGATCCAGGAAGTGAAAATGAAGTTTCTATTCTACAACAAAATTGTACACACCGTATAACAATGGAAGAGATCTGGCAATTTCAGAGAATGCAAGTCATAACAAAAAATAAATAGTCGTAAATAGATATTTTGTCATTCTTTATGGATTTACTCTACGATGTAGGGGCCATAGTATTCGTCAATTTAACGAAATCAATTTCTTACACTATACAAATACTAAGAGAAGTCTTCTTAAGCTGTAAATAAAGTATTTAAGTAATTTAATTATTCAACACAGCAACGGCAAGCGAAAGTTTATATCTCTTAAAATATTTTCCTTGATTTGGGTTGTCAAGTCTTTGGAGCCACTATGTTACACGTGTAACATTGAGTGAATTTATCTTTATTGTTATTCCATCAACAAAAGATAATTTGCGAACTCAGAGAGGTTCCATCCCCCAAAATCTCGGCAACTCCCTTGATTTCCATTACCCACCTTTCATTATATCCCAGATTTCTTTTGGACTACAGATGAAGAACTGGTGCACGAGATTATTTGGCAGGATTACAAAATTTCAGAATAATTGACTATTTTTACTGTTTGAGTCATGCTACTTTTGGTAAAAAAGTTACTGAAGGTATGCAGTGAGCGAGCTTACAGAACTATCTTTCTTTTTTACTCTTCGAAATACATTGGATTAGAATTTACCAGGGTGTTACAACCCTGTAATCCCTTGCCAACATCTGGTTCAGTAGAAAGATTTAAATATAAGTTCTCATACCTTTTTAGCGTAATCTGTAATCTAGTCTCAAACAAAAGTTAGGAGGTGCCTTGATGGCTGTAACTATAGACTATGTGATATCCTATATAGTGACGATCGGAGCAACATTGATCCTTTCAATGTACTTCTTTCGTGAGTACTATCTCAAAAGGCTCCGTGCCTCGCTAGCTTGGGCCGCAGGACTTCTATTGTACGGTATTGTTCAAATTGGTCATCTCGCTGTGGCGATGGTGGGAGAAGTAGCCATGGGAAAGCCCGCCATGGGGGGTGCACTGGTAATTCTTGCTCTTGCACTCACATTAATCTACTACGGCACGTCTCAGTTATTTTTTAGTCCGGGATCATTTTTCAGAGAGAAGATGTCAGCTTTTGTATTGTTGATCTGCTTCGTGCTTTTTGCCGTTCTCCTTGCGACATTCCCTACTGAAGATTTTGCAGCTAGGATTCCGCCCTATGTGGAGCCTTTGGCGACACTGGTGTTCCTTTTCACAGGAGTCTCTTTCTACAATGTGTTCAGGAGACTTGGCCCTGGTGATCCTCGAAGACGAACTGTTCTCCTCGTGTCCCTAGGTTGGTTTCTTGTCGTAATAGACACTATATACTTGGGATTTGCACAGGGACTTTCTAGGACTTTAGACACAGTAATCAATATCGAACACGCAGTTGCATGGCTCTTGCTACTATACGGCATGGCTCTTGGAAAAGCAGCAAGAACTTAATCTCTAATTTTTTCTTTTCTTTATTTGGTCTGGAATTGGACACACTCAGAATTGGTACCTACATTTATCGAAAGCGAGAGTGTTCATTGGATAATGAATTTCCACTAACATTTCTAGCACGCGTTCGCTTCCACTGAATCTTTTATTCCTTCATTGTCAAAATGAATCATTCCTAGAATTGACACTTCATGATATCCTGGAGGACACTACAAGTTAAAACTGGCAGTTTAGATTGCCACCTAGGCGACAATAGTTGACTTCCTTTCAAGTTTCGCTCCTGGAAATTCGCTGTCTATGGAATGAATGATAGCCTGTTCCAATGAGGAAGTGTCTATTTCTTTCACTTCTTTCAGCCTATCTAGAGCTAGGTCTCTGTACTTTAATGACTGCATTCTGATCTCATCAAACAGGGCTGGAATCACATTCTCGAGAATCTTATGTTTCTCAGGAGACTCAAGGTCAAGAACGTTGGAAGGTAGTAAGGAGTTCTCAATACCCAGAATCAGCACTGAATTCAGACTCTTTTCTTCAAAAAATTCCGACTCGAACGTGACAATATCGCCTTGATAAGTGAGGGCCAATCCGAGAAACTTGAAGCTTTCTCTGAGTTTTTTTATCGTATTGGGAGACAGGGCTTTGTCTGTTGTACAGATATCAATATCAAGACAGATTCTGTGATCCTTGGTGAGGGTGCTGTGTTCCTCGAACTCGAATAACGCTGCTATTTCTCTTCTTGTGTGAATTATCTGTTCATAGGTAAATCCCTTGACTTGGTCAATTGCATCAAGAAAGAAGAATGCACGTCCTATATCGGAATTACAGGTTTCCACTGAGAGTAATCTCTCAACTAATTCCTTCATCACTTGCCCTGCTGAGGTCTGAGGGTTTACTTTCTTTTTCAGGGGTAAACATGAGAGCACCTTCAACGAGTCTCCCAGCAGAAATCCTCCATCACCACCCCCATCAATACAGTCATCCACATGGAGGCCCCACAAACAATAGAGTATTTTTTGTCTCATATTCTCTTTTATGTTTGAGACGCAAGGGGGTGTCAAAGAAAGATAATACTCCACTGCATGACTAGCCAATGAGTCAATATCTCCTCTCTTAACTTTGATTTGATATCTAGACATGCGATCTCTAAAGAATTCTATAAGATGCTCAATCAATTGTCTGTTCACTGAAGTTCACCTCCAGCGTGTCGTTGGTGTAACTTCCAGTCTCTTGGCAAAATGCAACATGAACCCTGCACAAGATATGGCTGAACATGTGACATTAACAGGAGCATAGAGCACCTTTCCAATCCACAGTTCAGGCACAGCGTTCTGCGGAGTCAGAGCAACACGACCAAGGTAAGGCAGAGCTTTCGAAACTTCACAAGTATCAATACGATCCACTTTTTGGTGATAATGCATCAAAGCTTGTACAGCATATGCTGTTTCTTCTAATGTTCCGCCATTATTTCCCCAAGTGCCATTTTCATTCTGAGCATCCAGTATCCATGATACAGCTTTTTCTGACAGAGAGGTGTCGACGTCCCACAGAGCAAAAACTGCATGACATGTGGGATAGAAAGGTGATACATGCCATTTGTCTTTCCAGAAACCTGCAGGGGCCATTTCTTTTCTGAGAAATTGTACCAATCTCTCCACTATTTCTTCTCTATCAGGAAATTCAGAACAACCCTTGATGAAATCCAGCACATGGATATTCGTGCTTACGGAAGGGTCCAATTCAGATCTGTATGTCGCAAAATAATCTCCCGTATCGTATGCCTCCAAAACCCCAACATCTACAGGATACTTCAAATCATACAAGACCTTGTATACGATTGCAGTTTCATCTGCATCATGAATGGGTGATTCTGTTGACCAGCCAAAACCTGAATGCCCTAGATGACTCATCAGATAATTACAGATCTCAGTGTACCGTTCGAAGTACAGCCCGGCCAACATGAGGTTGTAGATAGTCCAGCTATATTCAAATACCTCAATAGGGTAGACTGTCATCACAGAGCCATCTCCTGTTATAGAGAGGATCTTCCTCAGATACATGATCGCTCTTGCATCGTTTTCATGCCTGAGAAAGAAGGCGGTGGCTGCCGGGGCAGCTGCTACCGAGCCATTTGGCAGGAGAGCGTTCGCGAGAAGGTTCAGGTCCACTCTGCCTTCAAGAAATTCAAGAGAATATGAGAGGGGTGTTACTGAAGAGTACCACAATGATTCATCAATCTTGCTCAATTTTGCTTGGTACTCTCTCTCGTAGATCTTCATGTGATATGGCAAATCCAGACCCATGGACTCAGCTTGCTGCATTAAGGAAGGAAACAGCAGCTCTGAGCCAATAAACCTACAGTGGTCCTGCCCAAGATTTCTCACATTCTCCCAGATATATTTCTCACCTTCTTGAATATAACTATCGTATCGTCCTCTACCTACCTCCTTCAGGGCTACTATAACACTTAGGGTGGACATGACCCTGTCGTGATAGTTCAGTATCTGACCTCCCCAACTCCCATCTGGTTTCTGATTCTCCAATAACCACCGGATGCATTCTGGGAATAACGGTTTTCCATTTTGATCTGTAACCCGTGCTGCCCATGCAGTGTCGTATGCCACGCCGCTGGTTATTCCTTCGTATGGTTGTCTCACAGATTCAGTTAACTGCAAAACTGTTGTTTGCATAGCTTCCACCTCCGGAATGCGAACCTAAATCAAAGTCTACAACAGTCCCTTTGAACAGAGATTCCGTCGCAAGTATCGTATCCAGCTCCCTTTTCGAGCTCGTTTCTAGAAATCCTTTAGCTCTTTGATCTCTCCACGCCGCATTAAGATCAAAAAAGCCCAAAACCTCATTTAAACTCATCTTCTCACCTTCCCTAACCGAGACTGGTACTGAGTCAAGTACAAAAAAGGCAAGAGAACTTATCAATCCTCGTAAATAACCCTTCTCAAATAAAAAGAACACTTCCTTTTCAGCGGCTGCCTTTGGCACAGCCTTCCCTTTACACAGTACCTTGTCTCTCATCCTTTTCCTCCATTTCAAACTGCTCTCATCCCCTTTAAAAGCTTTGTGGTACCACCATGCAGTTGTATACCCTGTTGAAGGAACTGCAATAATTTTAACTATTTCTTCTGCACTTTTTTGTAAAATTTCTATATTTTATGGAAAAAATGAGAATCGTCTGAAAATTTTCGAAGTTACAAAAACCGAAAAAAAAATCTCAGAGCGTAGTGCAAGAGCTTTCGGATTTTTGGCGCTTAAATAACACCCTTACTCTCCGCTCCATGGATTCTTAGTCTCTAGTATAATTCTTAGTCTCTTATATAGTAGGAAAGTGATCACATGCAAAAGTTCACGCTTTTCTTTCACAACATTTTTTTACTTCACCCTTTTTGTAACAGCATGCTCATAGGAATTATTGCAGATACCCATGACAGACTGAGAGTAGTTGAAAAAGCACTCTCTCTCTTCAAAGAAAAAGACATCACCACTGTGCTCCATGCAGGGGATTTTATATCCCCTTTTGTCATACCTCTGTTCAAAGATTTCCACATGTACGGAACCTTTGGAAACAACGACGGAGAAAAAAAAGGGTTACTCACAAAATGCAATGACATCAAAGCCACCATTCAAGAATACTTCTGTGAAGTTCATCTGGATAACGTTGACATTGCAGTAACACACGGTCACATCCCTTCGCTGCTGGAGCTTTTGGTGAACAGCCACCTCTACCATGTAGTGGTTACCGGTCACACCCATGCACCAGAAATTAAAGAAGGGAACCCTACAATGATCAACCCTGGAGAATGCTGCGGTTACCTCTCAAGCCGGTGCACTGTTGCTGTATTTGATACTCAAAAGAGAAAAGGAGAGATCATAGAGGTTATATAACTAGCCAGCGTGAGCCATCATCTCCAAAAGGTCTACCAACCGCATGGAGTATCCCCATTCGTTGTCATACCAGGCTAAAACCTTGACTAACTGCCCATTGACAGCTGTCAGCAACCCATCCACAATAGCAGAGTGGGGATTGTGCACAATATCTACTGATACTAACGGTTCCTCAGTATACTGAAGGATGCCCTTCAAATCTCCGTCTGCTGCATCCTTAAATGCGTGGTTCACCTCTTCAGCAGTGGCAGCCTTCTCTAACTCCACCACCAGATCCACAATAGATCCATCGTACACGGGCACTCTCATAGCCATGCCGCTGAGCTTTCCCTCCAATTCGGGGAGAACCACACCAATAGCTTTGGTTGCACCGGTCGTCGTAGGTATGATAGACATGGCTGCAGCCCGTGCTCTCCTCAGGTCTTTGTGCTGCAAATCCAACAATCGCTGATCAGTCGTATACGCATGGACTGTTGTCATGTGCCCGCGTACAATCTTGAATGTATCGTTCAATACCTTTGCCACGGGAGCTAGACAGTTGGTGGTACAGGAAGCGTTCGAAATAATTTTGTGTTCTGGCTTGTAGTCGTTAGGGTTAACTCCCATGACTATTGTGACATCTGGATTCTGGGCTGGAGCAGATATCACTACTTTTCGAGCTCCCGCCTTCAGATGCTTGGATGCATTCTCCCTGTCCCGGAACAATCCCGTAGACTCAACCACACAGTCCACATCGTATTCTGACCACGGTAAATTTGCAGGATCTCTTTCAGAGAGAACATCAAATTTCTTTCCCTTCACAGAAATCCAGTCTTCTCCCGATTCCACACCATCCCAGATACCGTGAACAGAGTCATACTTTAAAAGATGACCCAATATCTTGGCAGTGGTAATATCATTTACTGCCACAATCTCTATGTCTGGGTGCCCAAAAGCTGCCCGGTAAAAAATTCTGCCAATTCGACCAAACCCATTAATTCCAATTCTCAACTTTACACCTCCTTAACCAATTCATATAAAGTTTCTTTCGGGTTCGTTGCTTTTACCACGCCTGAAGCTAGTAAAACACCTTCTGTCCCCAGCTCTACAGCAACTCTCACGTCTTCCCCCGTTTTGACGCCCGCACCACACAGAACCTTCACATCTGGTGCTATTCTTTTGATCTCCTTTGCTGTTCCTGACACCACTTCTGGATTTGCAGTAGTCACCGATATGTCACCACCAATTAACTCAGGAGGTTCCACAGCCACATACGTGGGGTGTAGAGCTGCAGAAGCTTTTGAAACATCCACATTGTTGGTGCACACAATAGTGTCCAAATCAAGACTCTGACACCTCTTTACTAACCAGTCAATATCAAAGACACGCAACCTGCACTCTGAGTGGTTGATCAACGTTCCTCCAGCACCAGAAGCTTTCACTGCCTCTGCCACCACATGTCCAGTACAACTGCCTGGCTCAACGGCATCTATATGTTGGCAATACACGGGGATAGAAACCTGGCTTGCAACAAATTTCAGATCTGTCTGCTGAGGGCACACAATAAAGGTAACACCTGTCTCCTCTGCAACAGTTTCACAAAATTTCGCTAATTTAAGACCTAATTCACCCATGGACTGAGGATAGGCCTTAAAATTGATGGCAATCAGGGGCATTACAACACCCCTCCGGATATAAATTTTTCCTCCATATAATACCTTATGATTATAAATATAAAGCTTTTGGTCTTGTGTCTTCTGGGGTTGCCCAATCGTTAGTGGTTCTCTCATCTTTGTTACACGTGTAACAATTTAATATCTTTTATCAATTATCTGTACGATTTTTGATATTTGAAGAGATAAAAAATGTAGCATCCAACCCTTGGTAACCTTCTGCCTTCTCTTTCAGGCTTAGACAGCCCTAGAAAATGTAAAGATTCTGCAGGGAAAGATATGAAGAGATGGTTATGAAAGCATTAACCTGACTACCCTTCATAAAGAACAAATCCAATGTCCTCCTCCCTTTTCCATGTCTGCATTATATGAGAACCACAGATATATAAAAACAATTACAGTGAGGAAAGAGAAAGTTATTAAAGCAATAAAAAATAACGCAGGAAAGTGCCTGTACAATCAAGTGACATACACATGCAGTCATCATCTTAAATTGGAAGTGATAAAATGCCAGTCAAAGAAATACTCCTCCTCGGAAACCCAGCACTATACAGAGTATCAACAAAGGTTAAAAAAGAAGACCTCGAGACAATGAACCCTGTTGTCCAGGATTTACATGATACATTAATGGATTTCAAACAAACGTATGGAGCTGGAAGAGCTATTGCTGCTCCTCAAATTGGTGTGATGAAACGGTTAATCTATATGTACATTACTGAACCTGTGGTGTTCATCAATCCTCGTCTTGAATTCATAGGTGATGAAATGATAGAGCTCTGGGACGACTGCATGAGTTTTCCCGACTTATTGGTTAAAGTGAAACGGCACCAAACATGCAGGGTAACCTATTGTGATCTGAACTGGGAACACCATACTGCAGAATACCACGACGATCTGTCTGAACTCCTCCAGCACGAGTATGACCACTTAGACGGCATTTTAGCAGTATCCAGAGCCATAGATGGAAAATCATTTTGCCTGCGCAGCCAAAAACATTTTGCACAAGGAATACCATAGGTTCAGCAACCTTTATATAGATATTACCACTGTTAACTAAGGAGGAATCTTCATGGCTGAACACCAAGAAATAACAAAAAAGGAATGGAAAAAATCTCTACTGCTCATTGTGGTGCTTGTAGTGATTATTACCATAGGAGCATTTGTCCTACTTCCATACTACTGGTATGGATTTGTCATTCTTGTTGTTGCAAGCATAGTTGTGGTGATTGTTATTGTTGCTCGTGAGGAAAAACCTGCCACGTACAAGTGCCCTAAATGCGGACAGGAATTTACAATCTCTTCTTTCAAGAATGTGTTTGCACCCCATGGTGTTACCAAAAAAGAAGGAAAATGGTACGAGTGGAAGCACCTGGAATGCCCAATGTGCCACGAGAAAGCACGGATGTTTCCTATGCCACGAGAAAGCACGGATGTTACAATGATTTACAATGATCTGTGACTATCTCTCAAAATCTATAAAGATTACCGGGTTATTAAACGTTGGTGTTTCTCAGTTTTGTTACACGTGTAACAGATTATTGGTGCTAT
>JGI2171J19970_10000397_pt1 | contig 22717 bp, 27 predicted proteins | sample DeeMarSWOR324_28_FD_19970 | JGI IMG/M metagenome (IMG submission 19970) | reverse complement strand
CTCAAGGCCGCGCTTCACCTCCAAGTGCCAAAAACGTGAGCCCGGGGGTCTCTACTCTTGCCCATACCCTTAGACTATTCGCTGCTATAGNAAGAGACCGGTGATGGTCCCCACAGAGACCTATTGTGGCTGAATCATCCAAGTGGCAGGAGAACCCGCATTTTGCCGTCCGACAGGATGCCAGGTTCATGCTACGGTTATAGTGTCAATCCAGGGAAGATTCGCCAAGTCGGCGTTTCCCCCTGAGAGAATAATTCCAATACGGTTTCCTGAGATCTCTGTGCGTTTGGTCAATAATACAGCCAGTGGTACTGCGGCTGAAGGTTCTACGATTATTTTCATTCGCTCCCAAATGGAGCGCATTGCCTTTACGATACCTTCTTCGCTCACTGTAACAATTTCTTTGACGTATCTTCTTATAATAGGAAACGTTAGGTCACCAAGAGAGGTACGAAGACCGTCCGCCATGGTATCAGGATTTTCTGAGGGTATAATTCTGCCGGCGTGAAAAGAACGATATGCATCATCAGCCCTTTCAGGCTCTGCGGCAATCACATGAGTCCCTGATGAAATTGCAGAAACAGCAAGGGCAGTTCCACTCAGCAAACCACCTCCACCCACCGGCGTCATCACTATATCAAGGTCCGGGATCTCCTCGCAGAGTTCCAGCGCAGCAGTTCCCTGCCCCGAGATTACTCGATAGTCATTGTAGGGATGGATAAACGTGGCACCGGTGCGATCCACTACCTGGGCCAAACCCTCTTCACGGGCCTTGAGCGTTGGTTTGCAGAAAGTAATCTCCGCCCCGTAGTTAGCCACCGCATCTCTTTTTACTTGAGGAGCGTCTTCCGGCATTACCACATACGCCTTAATTCCTCGCCAGCGGGCAGCAAGCGCCAGGGCAGCTGCGTGATTTCCAGATGAGTGAGTGGCCACCCCCTGCGAGGCCTCTTTGTCCCCAAGGCTAAACACCGCATTGGTTGCCCCTCGGATCTTAAAAGCACCTACCTTCTGGAAGTTCTCACACTTGAAGAACATCTCCGCCCCACACATTCGGTTCAAGGTGCTACAGGTGAGAACAGGGGTACAGTGAATAAAAGGCCTAATTCGCTCAGCAGCCTCTCTGATTTCCTTTATTGTTGGCTCATTCATCATGTAACCTAACACCTCAGTGTTTTACTACCATTAGGATCCATTTTGCCACTTTTTCAGCCCCCGAGTAAGATCTGACACCGAAGCAACACTTCGGGGTTATTCATGGAAGAAACTTTAAGCCGAGCATGGAGATGTCTTTTTTTGTTATGCCCTCATAAAAGCATAGGACTGGCCCTGATAATCGGGATTTAATAGACGGAGCTTATAATAGCATTGTCAAGTTGCGATAAATCCCGATTATCGGGGCCCAGCACTGGCCCTTGTTTAGAAAGCATAACAAAAAAAGACATCTCCATGCTCTTTTCCTGATCTAGTTTCTTAGGAGGGCGAGCACTGACATTTTGAGGGTCTTGCGAAATTCGGTTAATCTTGTCAACCGCGCAGACCTGAGTCCGTGATCAGTCACTTTGTTCATTGTTGGGCTGGACGAGTAGTGTGAGTCCACGGATCCCTCGAACCCGCACTGCCTGTCCCTTCTCAACCGGTGGCCCATCTTCCATCACCTCGGCCTGCCAGAGCTCACCGTGGACTCGTACATAGCCTGATGGAGCCAGCCGGTCTTCTGCGCTGCCTCGGGAGCCGACCATCGGGTTTGCGTTCCGCAGACGGTCCCAGTCGTAGGCGCGCCAGGTGAAGGGGAACAGGATAGTGTCCTTGGCCACCCAGAGACCCACGAGGCACCAAAATAACCACGAGGGAAGATCCACCCACCGTTGAACGAGGATCAACATCAAGATCAGTACAGACAGCGCTGGCACCTGAAGCAGGACATATCTCACCACGACACGACCTGACCAACCATGCGCATGCCGCTTTGGGGCCTCTGCGGCCAAGAATCTCTTTTTCGTGTAAGGGCCACCATTCCTGTCCATAGTAAGTTTCCCCTTGATTAGACCGCGAAAATTATCACGGTAGAGGCCTTGATGAGGGCTTAGGCTTCCCTTAGATCAACTCCATGTAAGAACTCACTCACTCCGAAGCCGTCTTCCCTACGTCTATAATAGTCTAATGTCACATCCGCATATTGCTCATACAACCGTTGCCGGGCAAATACGAGTTCTGGGTAGCACCGTGCCAAGGCCTCCTCTGGGGTTTCGTTTGACTCTTTGGTAAACACATCCCTCCACAGCATAGGATGTGGTTTGGATATATATGCTTTCAGTAATCGCTCCTGAACCTCAGGTGGTATGGACAGGTAGACGACCGTGGTATATTGGCGAAGCTTCTTTAAGATCTCTTCCCCGGTGTAAATAACACTCCCGGTCGTATCAACAACTATATTCTCGTCAGTATTATTCTCGCAGCTGTCAAGGTAGTCAAGGATTTCGGCAAGTACCTCTATTTCACAGGACAGGTACTTGGATTCACGCTCCTTATATTGAGGCCTGTAGGGGAATCCCATCCATTCGCCCACTTTCACGGTGGTTCCATCTGGCATCGTGAGCTCAGGGGCCAGCTTTGCCGCAATCAGATCATCGCAGCAGAAACGCCTGAAACCGTGTTCGGCAAGCCTTATGGACCAATAGGATTTCCCAGATCCTGCCATACCAATCAATGAAAGACGCATAGCCTGAGATGATTTGCCAACACCCTCCACCTTGTCCTGTTGACTAATTGATAACTACTCACGGACTTTTCTTTTGATTTCTTGAACCCTCGGATTACTTAACCACTTTATAAAACCCTTGTCCTCCCCGCACAGGCATGCTCATATGGCTTTTCTCAGGATTTCCGTTAATTCCCTACCTGTCAATGCGATGGGGTTCCCCTTCATACTGCTTGCCTTTTCGGAGTTGGCCACCACAGTTGCAAGGTCCGCCTCTTTCAATCCAAACTCAACCAGTGATGGTACCTTTAGTGCCGCGCAAATGTCTTGTAGCCATGCGATACCATCGGCAGCTCGCGCCGTGGCCATTCCCGTGAGAATCTGGGCCACCTCATCATATCGAGCCAATGCAGGGGAGCCAGGTGTACGGGCCTGCAATGCTTGCACATTGGCTTCCATGACATAGGGCGCTAGTCGGGCGCATATGACGCCATGTGGAGCGGAGAACATGCCCCCCAGCGGTCCGGCAAAGCCATGTACTGCGCCCAGTTTCGCGTTTGCCAGGGCCAATCCACCAAAGAGACTTGCCAAGGACATGTCCTCACGTGCGGCCTTGTTGCTGCCATCTTCGTAAGCTCGTCGCAACGAATGGGAGGCCCTTCGTAAACCCTCGCGGCATATTCCGTCTGTCAAAGGGTTTGCCTTGTGAGAAACAAAGGCTTCCATGAGCTGGGTGATCGCATCAAGGCCAGTGCTGGCGGTTACGGCTGGCGGCATAGAGTGAGTTAATGCAGGATCAACCACAGCCAGAAGAGGCAGCATCAATGGACTGCGCATGCTTACCTTGACACCATGTTCAGGCGAGGCCAGTACCGCGTTGCGCGTGACCTCGGTACCTGTGCCGGCCGTGGTTGGAATTGCAATGTAGGGTGCAGGGGCCTTGGCCAGCTGTTGACCACCACCGATAACCTCCAGATAGTCCACAAGATCACCGCTGTTGGTCAGCAGTGCTGCAATCACTTTACCGGTGTCGAGGACACTTCCGCCGCCAATACCAATAACCAAAGCGCACTCAGCCTGGCGCGCCTGTTGCACCCCTTCAAACGCTAGAGCCGTTGTCGGCTCACCTGGCACGTTAAAGGTGACACATTCTATCGCCTGTTTGTTCAACTTTTCCAATAGGGGCGCGGCGCGTTCAACGCTGCGGCCAGTAACGACAAAGGCACGGTGTCCAATGTCGGCAGCCCGAGGTGCAACTTCCTGTACTGTGCCTGAGCCAAAAATGATGCGTGTGGCAGTGGCAAATTCAAACCCCATGGCCCCTCTTTGATTCTTAATCCCAGCCGTGCTCATCAGGAAATACATTGGTGTATTTGATGCTGGTGCGTGGCTCGGCCATCATGTCGGCCACGTGATCTCGCCATTTCTGATAATGCGCTGTTTCTTTGTGCCGGGCTGGGTCATCAGGCGTGCGATAGACCTCGACAAGTACAAAGCGAGCCTGGTCATCTTGCTTTTGGATGACATCAAAGCGGGCGATGCCTGGCTCCTTTCTACTGTTACGGGCGTTTTCAACAGTAGCTGCCTTGAATGCTTCAACCTCCTCAGGCTTAACGTGGGCAAAAACGTGGACGATAAACATATCATCCTCCTTGTCTTAAAAGAAAACACTGAACTTAGGTGCTCGGCCCCAATTGGTTCCAGCAACCTTGCGGACGGAACCCAGATTCCGAGTAGCTTTATCCGAGGTTTCCAATCCTCACTCCATCAATGGCATAGGTGGGTCCAATGGGAATGCCCTTTGAAAAAGGTATCCGGCTTTCAAAAGAGTGGCCTCGTCAAAAGGGCGACCAACTATCTGCATGCCCACAGGCAGGCGCTGGGTTGATAACCCACAAGGAACGGAGAGTACGGGATTGCCGGCAAGATTGAAGTATCGTGTAAACCTGGTGAGGGCAGAGCGGATATCCAGAATCTGGTCCGGCCCTATGGATACCTCTTTGCTCTCAATAGGGGGTGCATCCACTGTGGTTCCTGGAACTACTAACAAGTCAACTTGCGAGAAAACCTCTGCAAGGATGCCTATGAGTTTGGTACGCATTCGCAAGGCATGGATATACCGGGTGGCAGGGATGCTCATTCCTAAGCGTACGCTGGACATAACCTCTTCACTTACATCTTGCGGGTGATTACGGGCATGGATTTCAAGACAGGTGGCTGCCTCGGAGAATAACACCGTGTGAGCTGCACGGTCAGCTTCCATGATTCCAGGCATCTCGATTTCACGAACACGCGCCCCAAGTTCCTCGAACCCCTTTATGGCCTTGAAGATGGTCTCTTTGACATCCTGCCGGAGATTTTCATAAAAAAAGGTCGTTGGCAGGCCTACCATTATACCACTGAGGTCGCCTTGCAAGTGAGTGATGTAGTCCTCTGCCTTTCGATTAGTACTCGCCAAATCCTTAGAGTCATAACCGGCAATAATCCCTAAACTCAGGGCAATATCCTCCACCTGCCTTGTCATTGGGCCCACGTGATCAAGAGACCAAGCTAAGGGGAGAACCCCACCTCGGCTTACAAGGCCATAGGTCGGCTTAAGGCCCACCGCCCCGCAAAGGCTGCTGGGAATACGGATAGATCCACCTGTATCGGTCCCCAAGGTCAAAGGCACAAAGCCCGCAGCTAAAGCAGCTGCTGAACCACTGCTTGAGCCTCCGCACATCCTTGTAAGGTTCCAGGGGTTGAGAATGGGACCATAGTAAGGATTCCGACTTGTGACACCAAAGGCAAGTTCATACATATTCAACTTACCTACCAGCACAGCACCAGCATCTCTGAGTTTTTTAACCGCATACGCATCTGCAACAGGAACATAATCTTTCCAAACCTTACTGCCTGCCGTTGTAGGAACCCCTGCTGTATCAAAAAGATCCTTGACGGCAAAGGGTACTCCATGCAAGGGGCTCCGCCAATGGCCTGATATTATGTCATCTTGAGCCCTTTTCGCCTCAGAAATAGCAGCCTCGTCCAAGACCCGGATGAATGCGTTGACTCTTTTATCAAGAGAGTGAACCCGCTCCAGACAGGTATTGATCACCTCGACAGGAGATATTTCCTGATCTCGGATCATTTGACCGAGTGTCAGGGCGGATAGACCTGTGAGGGATCGTTTATTCATTGATTTTCCTCCTTGGCAATGCAAACACATGGACTGGTTCATATTCGCGTTGATCGAAAACACCCATGACCTCAAGGTTTCTGGCAAGATCCCACGCAAGCGGGGTCAGGGTTTCTTGGTCTGTATCCTGTGGTAGTGCATAAATGGGCAGCATTAAACTTACAGGCTTACTTTGTTTTGACATTGGTCCCTCCATGTATTGGCTCCAAATCCACCGGGTAGGCTTCTCCCATACCAGGCTCAGGGCCTAAGATTCTTATGTCATTCTGATCGATGAGCATCAATATTACTGTGCTACTGCATGCTTACCTATTCATAGGTCCATCAATTTCTCCTCCAGGGCCTTCATTGGGGGGATAAGGGGAGGTTGATAGAGCAGATAGCCCTGCATTGGGTAGCGCAAGCCCTTCTTTTGGGTCTGTTCGAGTCCATCTACAAGGGCTTCCAAATAGCTGGCAGGAGCAGCAAAGGACATCTCGTTGTCAGCGGTCCCTGCCAACATACGCTCCCCTCGGCCTGGATGGACCAAAGCAGGTTCGTGTTTCCAGAAGGGCATGAAGGTAGAGAGACATGAAAGGCCGAAGCCCGTCTCGGAGCTGATCAGACGTCCGTGGTTATAGATAAAGCCAACAGCCAGTCGGGTCATCTGTGCAGGTGTCCCATAGATCACGACAAGATCGGGGCTCAGTGGTGCCTTGTCCAACGGAAATATGACAATACCTTTGATCTCTCCAGGCTTTAACAGCTCAGATTGTTCTGCCATGGCAGAGGCCAGGTCCCGGGAATGGAAATACCCCATGTCCATGATGAACTGAACAAAATCAGCCTTGCTTTTGAGTTTCCTAAAACCAAACGCAGCCAAACAGGGAGCACAGTTGATATCTTCTGCCATCGTCCCCACTACCCATCCCCACCTTCTGGCCAGCGTGATCCACTGGCACAGGGCGACCTTGATCCCAAATTTGCTAGGCCTCACAACCCCGTCGGGAAAGGGTTCGTCCTTTTTGATGATTTTGACACCAAGTGGAAAGGACTGGGGCATAATCATCCTCTTGATGCTCTCGGAATACCTCTTATAGTCCATATTCTTCCTCCTTTTTTGACTCTATGAGGCCCCTTTCTATCTTTTCAAGCATAGATGACGTATTCATCAGGTGAAAACTGGGGATGAGTATGAAACTTCAGCACACTCGCCTCACCTCGCAAGGCTCGAGTGACAACCAACCGAGTCAACGCTTGTAGCTGAGGTAGAGCTTGCACCTCATCCAAGGTGAAAAAGCGGGCACCCGCTACCTCAAAGCCATCAGCTTGTGTACTCTCATCAGATGCCCGCAGTAGGAAGATGAAGTAGGCACTGTTCTCAGCATCACTCAATCGGCTGCGAGCAGCAATCAACCCCTCGATCTCGGCCCTAACCCCTGCTTCTTCGAGGACTTCGCGCCGTACTGCAACATCAATGGTCTCATTGTGTTCAACAAAGCCGCCTGGAATCGCCCAATCATCAATATTACTGCCTAATGCGCGCCTTACCAGCAATGCTTTTTTGCCACACAAGACAACGCCCCCGACGCCTATTGAATATCCTTTGCGGTATCTTGATTCATCATAAGTCATTTGTGAGAATACCTTTCACCAGCTTTTCCAACCTGCAACGACCACGACTTGATCATCCGATGCAGCAACCTTGACGTCAGAGATCAGCTGCTCGCTGTAAGAGGATCATCCACATTGAATTGTTACAATAAAGGTATTTGCTATATACCCCCCCCAGATCGAAGATCTCTGGTGTGCATTGGCTGCGGCAGAATAGCTGAGATCTCCAAGAGCTGTGCTATTTGTTTGTTAATTAGACCTGTCAGTTCTTTCATCCGAATGTCCCTTGTTAAGGGCCGATAACCATTATCTCACACTGGAAGTTCACATGGAGCGTTGATGAGCCGATTTTTCCCTTAGGAGCTCTCTGAGTCTATCACTAAATCCATAAGGATATAAAGAAAACACATCAGAAAGTCTCCACTCCAATGTCTGAAAAATCATCTCTGCCGTTGGATTTCTCAACTCCAAAAGCCAAGTACCTTGTTTTCTAATTTTGCTTCGCATCTTCATCTTCTCTATCTTATTAAGTTTTGGCACAACGTTAATCCCATCCTCAAGCATATCGAGTATTTCTTTTACATCACATGTATCTAAACGGGGCATGGATAACCTCTATGAATCTAAAATTCGTCTTGCATGGACAAGCGGGTAATGGCCCTACAGATTCCAGGAATATAGCTATCTTAATCTGCCAAAGATCAATATTGAGTCCCAGTAATCTCAAGATCTACAGAAGATTCAAGATCTCCAACGGTCGCTTGATCAGCGCCCGCGCACCGTTTTCTAGTAGCTCCTCTGCTGAGCGGAAACCCCAGAGCACCCCCACCGGGAACATGCCCGCGGCACTGGCAGTCTTCATGTCGATGGCGCTGTCGCCAAGGTAGAGGAAATCTGCCGGGGGGATGTTCAGACGTTCAGCCACCTCCAGCGCACCTGCCGGGTCAGGCTTGCGATAGACCGCATCGCGCTGGCCGAGGATCACGTCGAACGTCCAGTTTGGCAGGAGATCGACCACGCATCGTTTCGTGGGCTCGTGCGGCTTGTTGGACAGAACTGCTATCTTAAGCCCACGCACCGTCAGTGCGTCCAGCATTTCCTTAATGCCGTCGTAGGGCCTTGTCTTCACGTTCCAGTTCCGTGCATAATCTTGGCGGAAGTCCTCAAGGCAGGCACGGATGGTATCATCATTTTGTTGCGCTTCGGGCAGGGCACGGGTAATAAGCATAGCTGCCCCGTCGCCAATGAAATAACGGTATTCATCCAACGTGTGCATAGGGAAACCCCTTCCCACCAGAACGCGGTTCACAGCGTCAGCCAGGTCTTCAAGCGTATTGAGCAGCGTCCCGTCGAGGTCAAAAATTATGGCCTTGTAGGTCATGGGGCTCCTTTCAATTATCAATCCCGCGCAGAGCTGAGAAGATGTTTAGAGGTTACAAATGATAGCAACGTGGTTTTCGCATAAGTATAGGGCAAAAATAGTTGCGGGTCAATAATGAGGAATTTATGGGGCCCGAAAAGCCTGGGAAAGATTCATATTGCTGACAATTCTTAAATGTAGTAGATATTTCCAGAGTGGAGGAGTCGGAGTAGGGGAGGGCGGAAAAAATATGGACATGGACAAGAATACTGATAGAGCAGGAAGCCAGGATAAGGTATCCAGCATGATTAATTTTCTTGTTGCCAATAGGTTCTATCCCATATTCAGCACAAAAGGGAAACTATTCTTCAGGAAACCCACAAACACATCGCTGTCTGAGGAAAAGGTGCGGGAAATCATAGATCAACTGAATCTAAAGTCAGCAGATGATTGCAGGAGAATAAGAGAAATTGTAAAGGAGCGAGTGGATAAGCAGCGGACAAACAGGCCTATCCGCAGCTGGATAAAAGAGGAAAGACCGCGGGAGATGCTCTACAGGTATGGCCCCTCAAGGCTTTCCCTATCAAAACTTTTGGCAATACTGTTAAGGACCGGAACAGAGGGCATCAGTGCAGAAGAATTAGGGAGAGCTATCCTCAATCAATTCAAGTCACTGAGGGGCATAGACAGTGCCCCTCTTTCGGAACTGTGCGCGATCCAGGGCATAGGAGAGGCGAAGGCGGCCCAGATAAAGGCTGCATTGGAGCTGGGGAAAAGGCTGTATAGAGAGAAGGCGGAAAAGAGGCAAAGGATAACCAACGCTAATGATGTAATCATATACGTATCCGAGTACTATGCACCGTATCTCAGGGATTCCAAGAAGGAGTTTTTCAATATTATCTTATTAGATTCAAGGAATAAGCCCATTGATAATATAGAGATAAGCAAGGGAGGCATGACAGCAAGTATGGTGGATCCAAGGGAGATTATCAGAGAGGCAACAATGAAATCAGCATCTGCCATTATTTTGGTTCATAACCATCCATCCGGTGAGCCAGACCCCTCACAAGATGATATCCATATAACAAACCGGATAGCCCGGGCCTGCAATCTCGTAGGAATAAAGGTCTTGGATCACATCATCATAGGAAAGAATAAAGGCGATTTTGTAAGCTTGTTGGAAAAAGGGCTGATGAGATAACGCCCGGGTATCAGTATCAATGTGAGATCATCCCTTGAAAAAAAGAGAACTGGAAGGATCAGGCGTCTACCGAGTACTGCCGCTATACAAAGGATGTAAGGAGATGTACAGAATAGTGTGGTGAGGCCAGGTAGTATCAGTATTTCTCTTCACCTTCGATTATGGATTGGACGTATCGATTCAGTATTTGACTATCCTGTTTGGACATTTCACAGAACTTGACTCCCATTCCACGTGGACTCTTCTCAGTGTAGCTTTCTTTTGTTACCCATGAGACCTCACAGCTGACTTTAATTGGCTGGGAAAGTCCTGGAATTTGCAGCTTGAGCAAGAACTGCTCACCTTGCTTGAGTGGACGTTCGGTCCTTACAAAAAGCCCACCCCTACTAATATTGCCTGTGTAAGCCTTAACAAAGGACTGACGATCCTTAAAGGTCAGAGATAAGCTCTTTTGAACGCGGGTCTCTTTTCGGGAGGTAAAATCGCAGGCCCTATCGATGAGATTTCTGAATCTTTTAACCACGGCCACCAGAATGGTCCTGAAGTATCCGGGGAGTTTATTGAATTCCCTATCCAAAAAAGCGCGGTCGACAATGCTAAGGGTTGTCTCACCAATGGCCCGGGCTGTAGCGGTCCGCTGCATATCTCCAAAATAGCCAAGTTCGCCAAATACCTCATCGGGCTTAAGCACGGATATAACAAACTTCTTTCCTCCAACTGTCTTAGAGATCTCTACCGAGCCACTAAGAACCACATAGACCCAGTCCCCTGAACTCCCCTCCTTGAAGATAATCTGGCCATCCTTATAGGTCTCTCTTGTTGCTATAGGATACATAGAAACGCCTTTCCCTCAGCCTGCACGTGATATATGATTGATACTTTATTTGGCCACGAAAATGGGTAAAACATGGTATTTGTATTTATTATAGTCTAAAAAGTCCTATGAGTCAAATAGGCTAGCACCTCAATCCATATTATGCTACCAAAGCTCGCTCAGAAGTACAATGAACAGATTGGACATTCCCTCGGCCTTCCCTTTTTCAAGTACTATAGCGAGACCGTGGAAAAGCCCTAAAGCCATCTCTTTCGGGCTTGTAAGTGGTTGATCTTACTACCTATGGATTTCAAAAGAGGCAATGTTTGGACCTTTTCCACGATCTCAGAGGTCTGCCAGCCCGATTTTCCATATCCTTGTTGATGGCAGACTAGTTGGTACCGCTATCTGCATCCTTGTTCAACGTTTTAAGAACTGCCAATCGGCTATGATGTTCTCAGCACCCCCAATAATGTTATCAACGAATTCCTTTACCGTGGGTATGTGATCTACATAGGTCACTGCAAATGACATCAGGCTGCTCAATCGGTCATAGTCCTCATTCCACATCTCTGGGGCGAGCTGCCAGTCATCGTGTTTGAGCATCACCCTTTCCAGGGCGGTTAGCCACTTCGGCAGAGACATCTCGCCACGCTTCTTCATGACTTCCTCATAATCCCTGGACTTGGGTGGGGCCAGCACCGTGGTCCGCAAGTGAGGATTGTCGGGAAAGGCCTGCACCATTCTCTCCTTGAAGCGGTCTGATATGGGGCACTCCTTGGTAGCCATAAAGGCTGTGCCCATCATCACCCCCTCAGCACCCAGGGCCAAGGCTCCCAGGAAGGTGTGGGCATCACCTATCCCTCCTGCTGCTATGAGGGGGACCTTTAACTCCCTCGCTGCCCAAGCAATGGTAGTCATTGTGGGAAGCTGGGAGATGTTCTTGAAGCCGATACCCTCCAGTCCCACCAGAATCACAGCGTCTGCACCCTGCTTCTGGGCATGCAATGCATGTTTCACAGTGGCTGTCTTGTGAATCCACTTCCGCCCCGCCTCCTTGATGCGCTTGCCGTATTCGTCGGCAGTAAAGACAGCGGTTTCAATCACCTCCACCCCTTCCTGAAGACACACCTCCAGCATCTCATCGATGTGGGGGCACATGCCTACAGTGATATTCACGCTGAAAGGCTTGTCAGTGGCCTCCCGGCACCTTCGGATGTCGTCCCGCAGTTTCTGCGGTGTCGATGAAACAGCGGCGGTGAGGCAGCCGTGGGCGCCCGTTTCACTGACAGAGGCTGCAAATTTCCAGTTGCCTATACGGCTCAAGGCGCCCTGCAAGATGGGATACTCGCAGTCCAAAAGTTCGGTCACTCTGGTCTTCCATTTCATGGCGTTTTACCTCCTTCCGTAGTCGGCGGCCGCAGCGGGAGCCTTGTGGAGCAAGATATTGCCCAGCCTCCAGACAAGCGCCAGCCCACTATAGACCTTCCCGTAAGCAGAATCCCTGGATAACTATTCTATGCCGCTACTGACCTTTTTTCAAGGTGGGGCAGTGCGATTGGGGCCTTTCCTTGCCTCGCTCGAGGCCCACAGGGAGAAAAGCGCATTCCGGGAGTGCCCGTCAAGTCCTACCACCCTTTGATAAGAAGTTACTATTTCAGGGATGGAATATAGAGAAATTACGGTTGTGTGTCAATTACGAATGCAAGGCATGATGTAGGGTCATATGTCTATAGATCCCAGCCAGCCATTCAAGCTCACCTATATCTAGGGAAGCTTTGCCTTCCCGGCCCGTATCTCGTCAAAGCAGGAGACGGGCAAAATGACGAGGTCCCATTCCTTGGATCGGGAAACCGAAGAAAAGACCTCATGAGCCTTTTCTGCAGCGATCAGATAGACTTATTGCAAACAATATTATGCTCTCTGTAGTAAGAGCGACATGATAAATGCCCTATCTTTTAGCGCTCCCACCTCTCGTATTTGACGATTTTTTCCAGGGGTAGACGATATTTTTCCACCGGTGTCGGATCTTGTGGATAGCCAATAGGCAAGAGTATCACCACGCGGATGTGCCGTGGAATGCCAAGGATCTCCTTAACTTGATCCTCGTAGAATGCACCAATCCAGCATGTACCTAATCCTTCAGCCGTTGCACAAAGAGTGATGTGGTCAATGGCAATGGCGACGTCAATGGGATAGCTAGGCTGGTTACAGGTCATGATGTGATCATCGGTTTCGGCGCAGCATGCGAGAACCACGGGGGCCGTGGCAATAAACTTTTGGCCACAGGCAGCCTGTGATATCTTTTCTCGAGTCTCTGGATTGCGCACCACAACGAATCGCCACTCCTGTGAGTTATTCGCCGACGGTGCCCTCTGCGCCGCCTCAAGCAATCGGGTTATGACGTCCCCTGGCACCTCCTTGCCCTTAAATGCGCGGACGCTCTTGCGAACCGAAATAGCTTCATATATATCCATTTTGCTTCTCCTTCCTCATAAAATTCAATCCTATTGAGGAATCTATCGTGCATTACTTATTCAGATTTTGGAAGATTTGGTCAAATCTTTATGACTTTACAAAAGGGAACTTGGTGAGTTTAGGGAATGTTTTACGCTGGTTCCAAAATATTCTTCAGGGGTAAAAAGCATAGCAAGCTGTATGCTTAGATTACAGCATATAGTAATGAAAACCTCGGCCGCCTTTTTCCTACCTGATAAAGCACGTGTCCTGCCAAGGTAGGCAGGGTAAACCATTCCCACAAAACTGCGCTTTAAGAAGGCAGAGCCATTCAAGGAATGCTGAGGCTCGTAAGGCATCTCTGAATCTAATCTTCTATTCTCTCCAATTTAAAGATTACGGGCCTCAGGCCATCAGTGCAGCACGAAATGGCAACCCCCTTTCCTTTCATCCAGGGATAATAGCCCCCATACAGGATATGTACCAGGTCTCTCTGTATATCAGCAAAGGCCCAATTACAGAAGCCAGGCGGGCAGTTATGAGTGTCAACCACAAATTCCTGCCCTACACTAAACCGGTCGCACTCTGAAGTGATCCTGCCCTCATCAAACGGGGCTGGAGGATTCTCACCGTACAAATCCTTATTGTTTACCTTCTTGACCACCGTGATTTTTACCTTAGCCATGTAACCCTCCTTTTGTTACTGGGTTATGTGGGCAGTAGCTCCCACAAGTTCTGTGCCATCCTCTCGCGTTAGTTTTCTCACCTTTACCGCTGGATAAATACCATCTGGTTTGCCTTATTTCAAGCTTATTAGGCATTTCAACAGCTTCCTTTGAGCCTGAAGATAGCTGTAGTGGCATTACACGCTACTCAACCCTATCAAGATACTCCCGGCCATATATGCCCAAGGGAGATGGGCACCTTCTGATCCAACCAAGGCGATGCCAGTGAAAAAAAGGATTACAAGAAACCAATCAGAGGAGACATAGTTCTTAATTCGCATTCAAATCTCCATAGGTAAGGGCCCTGGTTAAATGTAGTCTGTACAGGGGAAGATCAGTCCGGGCTGTCCAGCAAAAATACAGAGCAGGTGAGGGTCACCGCGGCCAGAGCGGAGCCGGCAATGGTAAAGCTGGAGTAGAACCCAAGCTGGTCAATGAGGTAACCCATGGCCGGCGTTAGTACGCCGCCGCCCTCCAAACCAGAGAAGTAGTAGATGCCAAGTATTGTGGAGCGGTGAGGCTCCGGCGTATGGCCAACAATGTAAGCCTCTGAAACCGGTATACGTATGGTCAAGATCATGCCGATGGTAAGGAGCAGGGCACCGAAACCCAAGCCGCAGGGCACTATGTTGAGTAGGTAGAGGATAGGACCAGAAAGAAGACACACCGCCAGGATCATCGGTATGCTCCCTAAACGGTCGGAGAGGTGTCCACCCAAAGGGCTTGCCCAGAGCCCGGCAGAGTAGATTAGGGCCAAACAGATTGCCGCAGTTTCCTTCCCTACACCGAAGTGGTCAACCATGAACAGTGGGATGAAAGCTATTGTGGAGAAGATGACCGCCTGGGTGAATGTGCTGAGAATCATAAATGCCACGAGACGGCGCAGATGACCTGGAGTGGAGGGTGTCGCGCTATGACTGCCGGCTATTTTATATCTTTTTTTCTCCATGTATGACCGCCGGCCCAAGGACACATAAAATACGATCCCGAATACAATAGTAGGGACAGCCAGTCCGATAAATGGGCTACGCCAACCCCAGGCGGTGGCAATGGCAACACCGATGAGGGGGGCCAAGAAGTAGCTGGCACTACCACCAATGACGTGGAACCCCAGTGCCCGCCCCCGATTCTTCGGCTCAACCGACGCCGAGATCAGTGGCGGGGCAGATGGATGATAGCCACCACCTAGCACTCCCATCAGCACCAGGAAAATAATCATCATAAGGTAGGTTTGTGAGAGGCCGACCAGAAGTCCAGCCACCGCCACGCCCGAAATGCCTATGGTAATCAGTATGCGGGGCCCCATAAGGTCAGCGAGCCAACCCGCTGGCAGTTGACCGATGCCATATGACAAGGTGAATGCCGAGATCACCAGTCCAGATTGGGTATAATCGAGGACAAAGTCGTTGCGGATCATCGGCAAAAGGGGTATCGGGAGTGCGGTGAGCACGTGATGGCTAAAGTGTGCCAGCACAAAGAGAGGCAGCAGCCCTGAAAAAAGCGAGGGAAGGCCAAATTTCTTGATGGTGTTTCCTTTCAATGTGATTTTGCGGGTCTCAACACAGCACGATGTTCATGGTACTAATCGGAACTTCCCATTGACCCACAAAGAGCTGAGCAAACAGGGAATTGGTGCCTTGGAGTGGACTTGCTATCCCAGGGCCATACTCAGGGCACAATCTGCAAGTATGCCTGGGGCAGATAAGAACCAAGGTCTGCTCACAAAGAGTTGCCAGGCTGCAAAAAGATTCGCCTTGCAAAACGTAGCACGAGGGCATGGATGCCCCTGATAACTATATTGCAGCGAACTAAAGCTTATTGACGTTCTTGGCCACAGGTCCTCGGTCGCTCTCTTCCACGTCAAAGCTCACCTGGTCACCTTCAGCGAGAGTCTTGAACCCGGGCATGTTGATGGAGGAGAAGTGAACAAATACGTCCTCGCCATCTTCCTGATTGATAAAGCCATATCCCTTCTTTTGACTAAACCACTTTACCGTCCCTTTTGCCAAAGCTCCAATCTCCTTTTTAAAACTTCTCTTTTATGGTCCCAATGCTCAGGTCGCCACTCTAACAAAAGGAACCGATCCTTGAGAGTGAAACCAACCCGCGAATAGAGCCGGGCCCTTGCCACGCAGTACCATAGTACAGAGTTTTGTCAAAGGTCAAGGGAAAAGCTGATTATCCCCCGCATATCATACCAACCTCATTGTTCGGCCGGCAGGAGAATCAGTCCACCGAAGGCTGAATAGCGAGGATGTACATTAGAGGATCTTCTTTATTTCCTCTGTTAATGCCGGCACTATATCAAAGAGATCACCAACAACACCATAGTCGGCTTTCTGAAAAATAGGGGCATCAGGATCCTTATTTATGGCCACGATATACTTGGAGGTGCTCATTCCAGCTAAGTGCTGAATGGCGCCTGAAATACCACAGGCAATATAGAGATTGGGAGACACAACCTTACCGGTTTGTCCTACCTGGTCTGAGTGTGGTCGCCAGCCGGCATCCACCGCAGAACGCGAGGCACCTACAGTTGCATCAATGAGATCTGCCAATGCCTCTAAAATGTTATAATTTTCCGGCCCCTTCATTCCTCTTCCACCAGAAACAATTCTCTCGGCCTCAGTAAGATCGACTTTGCCACCTGCCTCCTGGATGAACTCAATAACATTTGTCTTCAACTGGGAATCATCAAGGCTGAATTCGGCATCAATAACCTCGACTGACCTTGACTCATCAGGCTCATTCAATTCAAAAACATTAGGCCTTGCTGTGGCTATTTGGGGAGAGCTATCTTTAAATGTGACTGTGGCATAAGCCTTGCCCGCATAGATGGGTCTTTTTGCAACCAGGTTGCTGTTGTCAAGAGAAAATGCTACACAATCTTGAGCCATACCAGCCCCAAGCCTGGCAGCGAGCCGACCTGAGAGATCCTTTCCCTGCACTGATGCACCTAACAGGATGATAGCAGGTTCATTGACCTGGGCTAGTTGTGCGATAACTGATACATAGGCATCTGTGGTATAGGTTGCCAGGCGGCTATCATCAGCAACAATAACCTTATCTGCACCGTATTTCCCAAGCATCGATGCCTTTTCCTTAATATTAGAGCCTAAAAGGATGGCTGATACTGGTTGGCCCATTTTGTCAGCCAGACGTCGCCCCTCACTTACTAATTCAAAGGATATCTTTCTCAGTTCCCCTTCTCTGTGTTCAGCAACTATCCAAATTCCCTGTGCCATTGTTATCTCCTTTTGTTATTGTTAAGAAATAGGCCTCCTTCACCTAAATAAGCTTTGCATCTTCATGAAGTAACCGTGCCAGATTGGCGGCCTTTTCCTGTGGTGTTTCACCTTCTACTATCTTTCCCGCCTCCCTTTCTTCAGGAGGTGTGATTTGCATAATCTTTATCTTTGCGCCACCTTCGCCAACTTCGCTGGCGTCCACACCTAAATCCGTAAGTGTCTTCACATCCAAGGGTTTTTTCTTGGCCTTCATTATGCCGGGCAATGATGCATATCTTGGTTCATTTAGTCCCTTTTGGGCAGTAATTAAGGCTGGCAAAGAGGCTTCGACAACAAGGATTCCACCTTCTACCTCTCTGTGAGCCTTTACGGACGAACCATCTTCACTAACTTCCAATTTAAGGACTATTGATATCTGGGGAATGCCCAAGAGTTCTGCCAGGCTGGATCCAACCAAACCATAATCATCATCCACCCCCTGTTTGCCGCAGAGGATCATATCATAGTCAAGGTCTTTAATAACTGCCGCAAGAATCTTGGCAGTACCAAGAGAATCGCTCCCAGTAAGAGCTGGATCATCTACCAAGATTCCTCTATCGGCACCCATTGCCAAGGCAGTCCTTATGGATTCTGTTACCCGTTTTGGTCCTACTCCTATAATGGTGACCTCACCGCCAAATTTTTCTTTCAGGCGGAGGGCCTCTTCAACCGCATACTCATCATATGGATTCATAACCCATTTTATACTATCAGTAACGATTGACATACCATCTGGAGCAATCTTGATCTGAGTTTCTGTATCAGGAACCTGCTTTAGACAAACTAAAATGTTCACTTTTTCCTCCTTTCCGATTATCTTCAAGTGTTAATCTTTGAGATTTGCCAGATTATACTGACAACAAAGACATCTTTTATACCCTTTTTCGGGTTAAAATCCTTAACACTAAAATATTAATTATGTCAATAGAGATAAGATAAAAAGAGTTAAAAAACTTTGGATGTCCGTTGATTGTTGCCCGTTGCCCGTTGTGGGTTTATTCTACTTTGCAACGCACAATAAACGCTAAAGCCCTCCCCTCAACGCAACGGTATGAGAAACAGGACTAAAATTACCTCTTGACATAATCTTAGCGCAAAAATTATACTCTTATCCAAATATAGTCACATTATAGCTATATTGTAATCATTTTTCTGTTTGCTTGTCCGTAAAATAGGAAGAAGGATGAAATATAGCCTATTCTTGGGATGCACCATCCCTGCTCGCTCCAGAAATTATGAATTGTCCGCAAGGGCCATAGCCTCCCGCCTGGATCTTGAATTTATCGATATCGAGGATTTTTCATGTTGCGGCTTCCCTCTTGAGGCATCTGATGAAATGGGGGCAATTCTCCTTGGTGCCAGGAACCTCTGTTTAGCAGAAGAGAAGGGCTTGGATGTATGTGCCCTTTGTAGCGCCTGTGCCTCTATGCTCACAAAGACAGCCTACCATTTAAATGGTGACGAGAGATTGAGGGAGCAGGTAAATAAGGAACTATCAAGGATAGGGAAAGAATACAAAGGGATAATAAAGGTCAAGCACTTTGCGAGGATAGTGCTGGAAGATATCGGATTAGAGAGGATAAAGGAAGAGATTAAACGGGATCTGAGCGGGTTAAAGGTGGCTACGCACTATGGCTGCCACTATCTAAAGCCATCGTATATCTATGAAGGCTTTGATGATCCCCAAGAGCCCTTAACCCTTGAGCAGATTCTTGAGGCAGTAGGTGTGACCAATATTCAATATAGACGAAAAAAGGAGTGCTGTGGGGGACCTGTTCTTCTTTCAGATGAGGATGTAGCCCTTACTGTCGCGCAAGAGAAACTAAGATATGTCAAAAAGGCCGGGGCTGATTGCATGAATCTGGTGTGCCCTTTCTGCAGTTTGATGTTCGACGCCAATCAAAAAGGGATAGAGGCTAAATTTGAAAGTGCATTTACTATCCCAGTCCTCTATCTGCCTCAGATAATAGGTCTGGCCATGGGCTTGAGCCGGAAGGAACTCGGCCTTAATCTCAACGTGGTCAGTACCAGGGAATTGGAATCCACATTGGAGGTATACTGAATGAAGGTGACTGTTTACCGCAAAGCGTACTACAATATAGCAAGCTTTGCGGTGAATTGTTACAAATGAGGATAGAGGAGGGCCGTGGGCCATGGAGAGGGTTAATTTGCAAGACTCTGATCCTGATTTCATACAAGCGCTTGATTCATCTTACTTTATAGGCGGTTTTAGGGGTTGTTATATCTGTGGCACCTGTACCGCAGGGTGCCCTGTACATAGGGCACATAGGGATTATGATCCCCTTCGCATCATGAGGATGCTCGTCCTTGGTCTAAGAGAAGAGCTATTGAGGGGTGACATGATCTGGCTCTGTTCTGATTGCTACACGTGTCAGGAGAACTGCCCCATGGGAGTGAAGATTACAGATATAATAAATCACCTCAAAAATCTTGCAACCCTTGAAAAGAATATCCCCCTTGGGGTAAGCACTCAGGGGAAACTTCTCAAGGATCAGGGCAAGATCTACATTATAGATGATTTTGACAATAAAAAGAGGGCAAAGTTGGGCCTTCCCTGGCTTCCTGAAATGGTAGGGGAGGCAAAAGCATTGCTCAAAAAGGAATAGAATGGTTGAGTGGTCAAAGGCAATGGACAGTACCCCTTGCGCGGACCTGCGGCGGAACAACTTTAAACTTTAGGCACTTTGATTTGAGGCAGAGCATTGCTGGTTCTAGATTTGATAAATCGTTATTGCTTTTTTCTTTCACAAATCGGAGATGCTCCCATTTGAGGTAAATTATGTCTGAAAGGAAGCTTGGCTCTATCCTCATTGCAGGTGGGGGCATTGCGGGTATGCAGGCTGCTCTCGATTTGGCCAATTCAGGTTATTATGTATACCTGTTGGAGAAGAATGCGGCCATTGGAGGGGTTATGTCCCAGCTTGACAAGACATTCCCCACCAATGACTGTACCATGTGAATTATATCACCCAAACTGGTCGAGGTCGGCCGGCATTTGAATATAGAGATTATTACGTATGCTGATATTGAATCCGTCGAAGGCTCTGCTGGAAACTTCAAGGTAAAGATCAAAAAACGTGCACGGGGTGTCAACACCGAGATTTGTACTGGTTGCGGCAGTTGCATTGAAAGCTGTCCGGTGACAAATCAAGCAGTTGCCATAAGATAACCAAGGTTCACTATGTGATTCATATCAGTTTATTCCTGTGAGGGAGATACGCAGATGGACGAGATAGGTTCATCCAACCCTGGTCAAACTGTTGAAATCGATTACATGGAACTTGATCACATAGATGATCCAAAGGTTTTCTCTCTGCGCACTGGGCACTTCAGCCCCCAATCCGGTACTGACCACCATCCTCTATTTCCGTGGTGAGTATGAGACCCATATTAAGGATAAAAAATGTCCGGCAGGGGTCTGTAAGGCCCTGTTCCATTACGAGATCGATGAAGGAACATGCAATGGTTGCCACCTGTGTGCACTCAAATGCCCGCAGGAGGCAATAACTGGCGAAAACAAGAAAGCCCACCGGTTAGATCAGGCTAAGTGTATCAAATGCGGCATCTGTTACGATGTCTGTAAGTTTGAAGCCATTGTCGTGAAATAAGCAAGGCTCAGCGGTACTTTATATGATCACCTTCAAGCTCAACGGTAAAGAAGTCCAGGGAGAAGAGGGGCAATATATCCTCCAGGTTGCCGAAGGCTATGGGGTTGAGATTCCCACCCTGTGCTCCCATAAAGCTCTTGAACCTGCCGGAATGTGCCGTCTCTGTACTGTGGAAGTGTATGATGGACGTAAAACCCATTTTGTCACGGCATGCAACTACCCGATATGGGAGGGGATGGAGGTCTACACCGATACGGAGGCTGTCCATGAAGGCCGTAAACTCAACGTGGAATTGTTGCTTGCCCGTTGCCCGAATGTGCCCGTTATCAAGGAACTGGCAGCAAGGTATGGGATCAAAGAGCCGCGCTTCAAGAAAGAGGATAATGATTGTATCCTGTGCGGTCTTTGCACGCGAATGTGCGAAAGGGTAGGCAACAGCGCTATCAGCCTAACCGGGCGGGGCGTGGATATCAAGGTAGATACCCCCTTTCATATCCAGACCGAGGTATGTATGGCCTGTGGAGCATGTGTCTCGGTTTGCCCCACCGGACATATCAAGCTTGAAGATATTACAAGGCATGTTATTCAGCCCATTCCTTGCGAATATGATAGGGGCCTCACGGGCCGAAAACCCATCTATGTACCCTATGCCCAGGCTGTACCCAATACACCTGCCATCGATAGGACGACCTGCTTACACTTTAAGACAGGTGGTTGTCAGGTATGTGCAGAGTTCTGTGGTGTTGGGGCCATTGACTTCTCCCAGCAGGATGAGACTGTCGAACTAAACGTTGGATCGATCATCCTCGCACCTGGTTTTGACTGCTTTGATCCTTCCAGATATACCCACTACAGGTATGCCAAACATCCCAATGTGGTTACCGCTATAGAATTTGAAAGAATCCTCTCCACCTCCGGGCCTTATCAGGGTAATCTTATACGCCCTTCTGACAAGAGGGAACCAGAAAAGATTGCGTGGATACAGTGTGTCGGCTCAAGGGATATGCATCACTGTGACCATAGTTACTGTTCCTCTGTATGCTGCATGTATGCCATTAAAGAGGCAATTATTGCCAAGGAACACAGCCAAAGTAGGGTCGACTGTGCTGTCTTCTATATGGATATGAGAACGTATGGGAAAGACTTTGAGAGATACTACAACCGGGCAATGGAAGAGGGTACCAGGTTCATCAGATCAAGAATACCCACCGTAGAGGAGATACCAGGAACGGATGATCTTGAGGTGACCTACACTGATGAGGCCGGTAACCTTATTGATGAACAATTCGATCTTGTTGTTCTCTGTATTGGTATGGAGATATCCAAAGAGACGACTGAAATGGCACATAAATTAGGGTTAAAGCTAACCCCTGACTCATTTGCTGAATCCACCTCCTTTGGACCAGTGAGCACCTCAAGGCCCGGCATCTTTATCTCCGGCTGTTTCCAATCCCCCAAAGACATTCCCTCATCGGTAACCGATGGAAGTGCTGCCGCTGCAGAGGCAGGCGCGCTGCTCTCAGAGGCCCGATTTACCCGTACCAGGAAAAGGCAGCTGCCCCCGGAGATACCTGAAATAGAGATAAAGGGTGTGAGGCCACGCATCGGGGTCTTTGTGTGTCAGTGTGGTACCAACATCGCAGGTGTGGTGGATGTCCCATCCGTTGCCAGCCATGCAAGGACACTGCCCTTTGTTGAATACGTTGATGAGAACCTGTTTTCCTGCTCCCAGGACACCCAGGAGGCGATCACCAAGGCAATAGAGGAGCATA
>JGI2171J19970_10000396_pt1 | contig 22729 bp, 21 predicted proteins | sample DeeMarSWOR324_28_FD_19970 | JGI IMG/M metagenome (IMG submission 19970) | reverse complement strand
GTTCGTTATCAGGTGCTGTAAGGACTACTTGCACGCGTTTAATCCGAATCGGAAATTCACTAGAATTAGTTAGTGAAGCTTTACATCGCCAATTGCCCACTTGCATTGAATTTTCTTCTTTTTCGACGTTGATTTCTGTCTCGGTTGAAGCATTAAGGGTTGGAACAAGAGTGCTCCGAACAACATCTGGTATTTTATAGGTAACGTGAACTTTTCCACCGGATTTAGGCTCTGGGTCTTCCGCTGTGATACTTGCCCGAATCCGTTGAACCGCCATTTGTTCGGGAGGCAACTCCTTGATTTTCCACACAACTTGTCCTTCTCGTGAATCATATTCCACTTTACCTATCTGTGATTTTTGGAGATCAATATCTTTGAAGATAGGTGGCATCTCTTTTGTTACAACAATATCTTGAATGGGTGATCCTGAATGGTTTCGTATATTCAAGCTAATTTCGACGGGCATTTTGTATTCAAACACAAGGGCATGATTTACACCCACCCGTTCTGAGAATGTATCAATTGCTTCAGTAAGTAGGAGCATTGGTGCTTCGATTTCTTTTACAATGAAGTCTTTTTCCCACTCACACATTGGGTCTAACCGCCCAATATCAAGTGCGGAAAGTCCCAGTGTTGTTCGGTTCTGTGGGTTTAGTTCGAGTTCTGCATCCCACACAGCAAATTTGCGTGATTGATTTTTCACGAAAACCTGCCCACGGGGATCAAATCGGGTAATAGTGTTATCCGAGTTGAGAAGAGTATGTTCGTGTTCCTTGATTGAAATAGTCAACCCTGCTGGAGGCTGTGCCGAGGCCAAAGTTCCATCACACCTTGCACAAATTAGATACTCTTTCGATGATTTAAATTATCTGTCGAGAAGTTTCCTTCTATCTCATTGATAATGAATCTACAGTTATCTATTCCCCTCCCCTAAATAGAAAAACCATCATGACTTTCCGCATCTCAGTATGACTCAGATGCTATTGACATACAAAATCTCTATCGCTCCTACAAAAGCTCAAGCCCAAATTCTTTGGATTCTCGCTGAAAAATGTCGCCTTCTTTATAACTTTGCCCTTGCTGAAAGGCTCCATCAGTGGACAATAAATCGCGAAAAGCCACCTGTAGAGCGCATCCACATCACCTATGTGCAGCAACAAAACTCCCTCCCAGCCCTCAAAGTCCAATATCCAGAATATGCTTAGGTCTACTCCAAAGTACTTCAAATGACGTTGCGTCGCCTTGATGCTGATTTCAAATCATTCTTTGCCCGCTGACGCAATGGTGACACTAAAGCTCGATCTCCACGTTTTAAAGGCAATCGCTACTTCACCACTCTTTGCTTCAATCAATCCGGATTCTCTCTGGATTTAAAGAACCAACGGATTCGCTTTGCTCACCGACACCCCTCTGGCGTTGTACTAGAGTTTGCATTATCATGGTTGCCGCCACTCAACGACCGGATCAAGCAGGTTGAACTCTTTCAGAATCGACGAAATAGTTGGTTTGTCGCCATCACCTGCGAGGTATCAGTCCCTCCATTTGAGGATAATGGTCAGTATCAAGCCATAGGCTTGGGAGTAATTAATCTGATAACAGCCGTGAACCTGAAGGGAAGGTTTGTTCAAATTCCCAATCACCGACCAGGCCGATACTGGAAAGACAAACTACGGGAGCTTCAATCTCGGCGAGATCATTGTAAGAAGTACAGTAATCGATGGTGGTCTTATCAGCGTAAATGGGTGAAGATGCGACATAAACTTGTCAACCAGCTGCGAGATTTCCAGCATAAGATTTCTAAGGTTGTCGTGATGAATACACGAGCCCGCACTATCATCATCGGTGATTTGGCGGTGAAAAGTATGGCGCAGAAAAAGTCAGCTTCAGGATGTCAGCGACAGGATGCGGCCACTCGAACATTACACCATTCACTACAAAATACTGGATTCTTGGGACGGTTCGCCCAATTCTTAACCTACAAAGCTAAAAAAGTAGGTAAAAGAGTAATAAGAATTGACGAGGCGCAAACTACTAAGCGATGTTGTGTTTGCGGCAAGATAAGAAATCGGCTGTTATCGGAGCGAGTTATTCAATGCGATTGTGGAACCTCATTTGACCGAGACCAGAATGCCGCGGTTAACCTGATGGTGCGGTTCCTATTGCAGCAACCCCCTGTGAACGAGGAGCCATTACAAACATTTTGGAATGGCTTGCATCGACACACAGCCCTCCCCAAAGTTCCCTTGGGAGTGGACTCGATGGAAGCCCTTGCACTCATGTAGGGGCAGTTCACTGTCTTTCGTGAAGCCTTCTGAAGTTGATTGATTGATGGTTAAATCGAAAGAAGGGCGAGGTTAAGAGACTCGTTCCTTTTTCGTGTCAGTACTCCTTCTCCGATGAGCAAAGTGAGTTCGGCCGTGGGGTTGACGCGACACCCTTCGAGTAAATGTCCACCCATTATTTCACCCTTCTCGCCTGACAATGTTATGTGGGCATGTACAACTACCTCCTCATCCAATCGTGCAATATTACCTACACAGCTAAGGATTTCTAATGCTGGCGAGGAGTCCGTATTGGGTTTCCATTTAAGGGTAGTATATGATTTCTTTCTAGGATCATAGAACCCATAATGGGCTTGATCTACTGCTCCTATCACCGTAAACATACCAGCTTTGACATCATGTTGAATAGCAACCTGCTGGATGCCGAGGAGAAGGTCTTCACCAACTTCAAATCGTGCTACAACAATTTCTTTAAGCGGAAAAGAACACGAACGCATCTGTAATACCTCATTATGTGACTAATCTATCAGAGGGCTAAATCCTAAAAAGTAGGAGGGTCCTTAATCGATTCAGAAGTGATATTGCGTGCCATCAAATCTCTCGGACTGGATGAAATCTTCAAAAGCAAATTCCCGTGCTAGTTCTAGTCCAAAAAAGCAAGAAATGTTCTCCTTACTAACACAAATCCTCATAGAAAGTAAGGATAAGCCTATTCGCCCATCAGACTATCCAAAAGTTCCTGAGTCTGGACCTCCGGGTGTCTTGGTAAACATCGACTATCAAGGCGATGTAGGCTTAGCCAAAATAAAAATCTACGATACGGTAAAAGGCGAAATCTATGAATGGTTGGATAACACTGGGCACCATCCTTACTGTTTGACTGATTTAACACGAGAAGATGTTTCACAGCACAACGCTGTCGTTGGTCACTCAGGGTTCTTAAAACTTGAAGAGAGTACAAAATATAACCTGCTGTTAGATAAAGAGCAACAATATACGGTGATTGTGGCCAAAGACCCCCTGGCCATCGGTGGTCGACACGACTCTATTCGAGAAAAGTTAGGGCGGGATCATAGTTGGGAAGCAGACATCCGTTATACCCAGTGTTATACGATGGACCGAAATCTTACACCCGGTCTCCTTTACCGCGTCCAGGACAAAGGGTTAGTTCCAGTTCCACAGGAATTCTCTACCGAAGATGCAACAAAAATTCGGGAACTGTTCGCGAAGGACAAGGAGCTGTCAAAACTCATCGAAGAATATCTCCCCCTCTTCCTTACCCAGGCAACCTATCTGCCCCGCCTCGCCTTGGACATTGAAGTGGAATCTGAATTCATAGACCGTATTCCCGACCCTGAAACCGCTCCTCAACCCGTTATTTCGGTGTCAATCGTCGACGACACTGGAACTGGACGGGTCTATATGCTGCGTCGGAATGCAGACGACCTCAGTGAATTAAAACTCCCCAAAACGGTTAAAATCGAATTCTTAGATGAAGAACGGATTCTCCTTGAAACTGTTTTTCGAGTTATCTGGCGAACACCGCTTTTGATAACCTTTAATGGCGATAACTTTGATTTACGGTATCTTGTCAATCGAGCAAAGAAACTAGATATCCCTGCCTCGGATGTTCCCATTCGAATGCGAGGCGGCTTTCGTGGAAACCCTGAAGCTAGCCTAGAATACGGCGTCCATATCGATCTGTATCGGTTCTTCCACAACCGGTCTATCCAGATATACGCGTTTCGCAATCGATACCAGGAAGTTCGATTAGAAAATCTCAGTCAAGCCCTTCTCGGTGAAGGCAAACTTCAGCTACCAGACCAGATAAGCAAAATACCTGCTCATCTTCTGGCGGAATACAACTGGCAGGACTCCCATCTCACTATGCGCCTTTCTCAATTCGACAACGACTTAGTCATGAACCTGATTCTTCTGCTTATGCGGCTTTCTCATCAAGGCTTGCATGATTTCACTCGAACAGCAGTTTCCAATTGGATTCGAAGTCTCCTGTACTATGCACATCGACAAAACAACTACCTGATCCCCCGCCAAGATGAAATCTCCGCCTTCAAGGGTGAAGCCGTCACTGAAGCCATCATAAAAGGCAAAAAATACATGGGTGCCATCGTCGTCGAACCCAAAGAAGGCGTTCACTTCAACGTCATGGTCATGGACTTCGCTTGTGTATCAGATGATTCCGAAATTCTAACCAACTATGGCTGGCACTCCCTCAATTCAATCAAATCCTTGCTGAATCAAGAAATTCCATTAACCATTGCTACTGTCAACCCCATATCTAACGAGGTTGAATACCAATCACTTGATAAACTACATGAATATCACTATGAAGGAAATATGTACCATTTTTCAACTAAAGGTATTGACTTACTAGTTACTCCCAATCATAGAATGGTATATCATAGAAGGGACAATCAAAGGAGTTCTATGAGTTGGAGAGAAAGTTTCGAATTTGAAGAAGCACAAACCCTCTATGACCGTTATTGGTTTAGAATTCCTCATTTTGGTATTTGGAACGGAATTTCCCAACCTATAACGTTTGGAGACTTCACATATTCACCTGAACAATTTCTACCATTCTTCGGGTGGCTAATTACCGACGGATCAATCAGAGAACGTAGTGTTCATATTTATCAATCGAAGAAACGAAACTTTCAACAAATTCGAAAAGCTCTAACCCTTCTTGGATTGAAATTCTACGAACATGAATATGAGAGTGGTCAAGGTCGGAAATACCACACTTTTGCCATAAATAACTTGAAATTTACTAATGAACTTCGAAAATGGTTAACCGCCGAACTAGGTGAAAATCAAAAGGGAATTCCTCGTTCTATCCTTAATCTTGAGAAAAAATATCTAATGTTGCTTTTTGAAAGCATGATTCTAGGAGATGGAAGTTGGAATAACGGGAAATGCTATTCCTTCACCTCAACTGTGAAAAAACTTGTTGATGATTTTCAAGAACTGGTTCTTAAACTTGGGTATGGTTGTCAGGTTTCCCAAGAAATCCGAAACTGTAAAATTGATGGAAAATTTTACGAGAATCATACCAGCTACCGGGCTTTTGTTAGTTACAACCGGATTAATGTTTTCAGCAAACAACATCCACGGATAAATAAACTCCCTTATCGAGGACTCGTATGGTGTGTTTCTGTCCCTAATGGAACGATAATCGCTCGTAGAAATGGAAAACCATCAGTGACAGGAAACAGCCTCTATCCAAGTATCATGAAGGCTTACAACCTTAGTTACGAAACCGTTCGATGCGATCACCCAGAATGCAAAAACAACCTCGTCCCCGAAACCCCCCATTGGGTATGTACTAGACGAGAGGGTATCACCAGCCAACTCATCGGACTCATCCGCGATGTCCGCGTCGAACACTTCAAACCCCGCGCCAACGACAAAACCATATCTCCCTCCCAACGCAACTGGTTCAGCGTCGTCGAACAAGCCCTCAAAGTATTCCTCAATGCCTGTTTACCCTATGACGAAGAGGTTTTTGTTAGAAATTCAGAGGGTCAAATATTAAAAAGGAAAATCAGTTCTCTTCAAAATGATTGGTCAAACTATGAAATACTGTCTGTAAATAGTGATTCAAATAATGGAAGTTTTGGTACTCCATTTTTTGTTCCTATTCTTGGATTGGCAGAAACTGGAACCAATAAAATTTTGAAAATAAAATTAGCTGATGGTAGAGAATTAAGATGTACTTCCAACCATGTTGTTCCTGTTTTTTCAACTCATAAAGGAAGACGGTATGGTAGGGAATTTAGTATTTCAGAGGTTCCAGCTGATGAATTAAATATAGGAGATGAACTCCTCCTCTGCAATCGAATCCCTCTATCCTCATCACCTCCCAAACGTATTTTCATTCCAGATTTGATCAGCTCTAACCCATTACTCATCGGAATGAGACGTACCACTTACAAGCGATTTTCCTATAGAACATCACAAACTACCAAGCATCCGCTTATCCAACTATTTAATCAGAAATCTCAATATAACAAAGCTCAAGAAATGTACAGACTAAAATGGGAGGAACTTTCTCACAAAGAAAAGGACATTATTCGAAGGGCAAAAGCTGATCTACTCATTAAAATTTCTCGAAAAACGCGAGATCCTGGCTTTTGGCAGAATATTTCCATCCCACTTAGTTCTGAATTCTTCGAACTTATGGGTTGGTATATAGCTGAGGGAAACGGCCAGAAAAATCGCATTGTAATTACACAGTCTAAGAGAAAAAATCCGGAAAACTATCAAGAAATCATTCATCTCTTAGAACGGTTGTCCTGGCCCTTTGCTAGCTATGGAGGCAAATCAATTACTATCCGCTCTAATGTTCTAGCCGCCATGATGGGTGCTCTTTGTGGAACGCATGCTAGTAATAAACGCATCCCTCTCCATTTATTAAACAAAGATCGTGCCTTATCATTAATTGAAAGTTACTTCAAGGGCGATGGTATTTTTAATCGGAGAGGAAAACGTCGATACAGCACTATCAGCTCCCAGTTAGTTCGGGATCTTCTTACTCTCCTAAGCGGAATTGGGAGATTCTCTTCCGTTCATATTAATCCAATTATCACCCGTATTGTCGAAACTGATGGACAACAATATCGACGAAAATACCGCGGAATAATAGAATATAACGGCACCAATCTTGCTCGTGTTAAATCTATTACTACTGAACCAAATCCTCAACCTGTATTTGATATAGAAACAGGAAATGGGTGGTTTGTTACAACAAATGGCATTGTAACACATAATAGCTATGGTGTGCTTGGGGCTTCACATTTCCCTCTCTACTGTGCTCCTGCTGCTGAGAGTATAACAGCGGTCGGCCGGTTTGCGATTACGCAGACAATTGATAAAGCAAAGGAAATTGGCGTAACCGTGTTGTATGGTGATACGGATAGTCTATTTTTGGATAATCCGACCAAAGAACAATTACAACAACTAATTGATTTTAGCGAGAAGGAACTTCGTGTTGAATTAGATGTTGAAAAAGAGTATCGATATGTTGCTTTATCCAGTCGCAAGAAGAACTACCTTGGGGTTTCGAAAGACGGGCAGGTGGACATCAAAGGACTGACAGGAAAGAAACGCAATACTCCCGCTTTTCTCCAAGTGGCGTTTATGCAGATGATTGATATTCTTCGCCAGGTTCGTAACCCTGATGATTTCACGACTGCGAAAAACCGGATTCTCAAACTTGCCCGAGAGAAACTTACGATGTTGGAGCGTCGGGAATTTCAGGTGGAAGATTTGGCAATTCGCGTGCAAATAACGAAGAACTTGAATGCGTATGTCAAGACAACACCGCAACATGTGAAAGCGGCTCGTCAGCTTCAAAAGGCAGGTAAGGAAGTTGTCGCAGGAGATATTATTGCATATGTTAAAACGACCGGTGGCGTAAAACCTGTTGAACAAGCCACGGCACAGGATATTGATATCGCAAAGTACAAGGATCTCGTTAAAAGTACCTTTGAGCAGGTGTTGGATGCGTTAGGAATTGAATGGTTAGATACAATAGGAATGCGTAGATTAGACACGTTTTTCGGTTAGCTGGCGACAAGTTTATTCCTTCTTTTATCACAGTGTGTACAGTTACTCTAGTAGGTGGAAATTGTGGAGATACGGGACCTACTCACACGGGGAGTCACGCTCATCGTGGATCCTCGGAATCTTACTACCAGTTTAGATGACTTCTTTGCCAATTATGGCGGATACTTGGAATACGTTATTGCCGTCGCGAAGGATGTTTCGGGACGCGTATTTTACTCTAGCAAGGTTGCGCCCGCTGATGAAGAATACCCCACGTTTTTCAGTGAGGCTCTTGATACAACTGATGCAGTTGGCATTCGTTCTGGTGCGTTTGTCAATGTCTTTGCTGATGCGTTCTTTGCTGCAGATCCGGCATTCAAAACTTACACAGCCGAAGGGCAATCCATCGAAAGCATGGTTTGTCCGAATAAACCTGCGTTTATTGAACACATGATAACGGTTGTGAAAGAGGTCGCTGAAACACCAATACAGGCTCTGATTTTGGGTAATCTTGGCTATCCGCATGCACAATATTGTTATTGTACAGATTGTCGGGAAGAATTTACCAAATATGCTGACCTCCGTCACACCTTCCAAATTGCTGATCCTGCAGCAAATCCTGCCTTGTACAATCAATGGATTGAGTGGCGTGTTGCTAAAATGACTGCCATCATTCAACAACTCATAACAGCGGCTAAAGAAGTGAAGCCCTCTCTCAAAGTCTTTCCCACATACCCCATCGATTCTGAAAGTGGATATGTAGCAGGCACTCGGACAAATCAAGGCCTAGATCTTGATGCTCTTGCGAAGATGGACAAAAGCTTAGCAATTGAAGTTTATCCTTGGACACCCATCCTACCTGATATTGGGTCAAAGGATTTCACAGATTTCATCGAGAATCTTTCCTTTATTGGCTCTCTAAAGAAGCTAGGTATTGATTTCACAATGAATCACTGGATTCTCGAAGATGAAAGTGAATATAATCTTGCGAGAGCCCTTGCAGAGGCTGTTAAAATCACAGAAATTTACACGATGCTCGGGTATCCAAATCGGTACCAATCCATTCGTGAAATTCGGTTGGGGCTAGGAACCTAAATAATAAATTTGATATGTTCAGCTCAAAAAAACAATTGGGGATTTGAAACAAAGTTGAATGAAACAGAACGCATTCAACGGCTTGAAGAGCTCTATCGACAGCTCATGGGCTCTGATATTGCTACACCCCAAGAGGTTAAAGCAAAGGCTGAAATCATATCACTGCTCCCCCAACTTAAAGCCTTCATACAAGCTCAGGATACACCTGAGGCTCAAGAACTAGGTCAAGAAATGGAAACTCTTTACAAAATGGTTTCCAAGTGGAATCCCCTTAGTGCCTGGTTCCGAGACGAAGAAGAACTTGTTCAACTTTATTTCGACATTCTTTCCAAAGTTCGTCTCTTCCTGATTCGTCATAAAGGACCCACGGAAGAATCGAGTACTTTAGTAAGTGAAAGTCTCTACTCAACTCAGCAGACTATCACACAATTAGCGGCAGTGGTTGAGGAAATTCGGGTTACTGTTAAAACGCTTTTGGAGATCGTTTCACCCACACCTGAAGTTCATGCTCGGATTGCGGGCCTAAGTAGTAGGGCCTTGGAATTTGAACGACGGATTGCTGATTTTGAAGCGTCGAGTGGGGATAAAACCGAAGCTGATCAAGAAAAAATTGAAGGTTGGAAACAAGCTCTTCAGAAGCTTACCAAGCAAATCGAAACCTTACGCAAACTCGCCAAAAAGGGTTAGATGTTGTATAATCAAAATTGATGTGGTTGTTGATTTCCATCAAATGTGTCAGTACCACTTACTTTTGGTTGCGTCCACAACGACTACAGAATTCACTATCCTCTTGTAAATCCTGTCCACAGTAGATACAGAACCCTTGTGTTGATGAATGCGACGAGGGTGAGGCGGCTATTGTTGAACCTGAAGAGCTCCATTCCCCAGAAGAAAAGCTCCTTGATTCACTTCCTAACCTTGAAGACGAACTCGAAAAGGGGTCGGGTTCTGTAAACGAACGTGACTTATACTCCTCCGGAGTCCCAAAAAGTCCACCAAGATCCACCGTGCTGCTTGCTCCCGACCGAGAAGCCTGGGATGTGCTTCGACTAGTATCGTAACGCCCTGAAGCTGCGGGCTCACGCCACGCCTCATACTGATCTGATTGAGATGCGCTTCTTGAAAATGATGGAGAGTGTGAGACCTCAGAACTAGTCGACCTCATTTGCTCCTGAGGCCAACGACGTTCCCCGTAGCGTAGGAATTGTTGATGACATTCGAGCTGGATTGCTCTGAATTCTTCCTTAGATATTCCCAGTAAACGAATTGCCTCATCGCGCAGATGGCATTCACGGTTCAAATCACAACAATAGGCTAAACTTCCAAAACAGGTCAGCTTCATTGCCTGTTCTGGTGTAATCTTTGCGAGTGGATGGACTCGCTGTTTGCCAATCCAAAGCTCATCGTTAACTGCTCGTACTGAGGTCATAGCTTGTCGTTCCAATGCTTGTAAGACCTCTTTCGCCGGGTATGCCCGACCATTAATTAGAATAAGTCCCTTGGCATATTCAGATCCCGATGACATGGTCTCATCTCTCCAGAATACGGACGCACACGGACGCTTATTAAATGTGGTAAAACCGCTTTTTAACTTAAACCAATAAAAGTTATTTTTAGCGTGTCAATCGCTTCACTTGAATTGCAACGATATACATTAGCGCCGCAACAATTCCTGCAATAGCGCTGGGTGAGGCTAAAATCGCAAAGGAACTCGCCAATCCAATGAGCATCGCAAGTAATGCTAACACAAAGCATCCAATAATCACTCCATTGACCGTTTTTAATATCTCATTTGAGGCCGCTGCAGGAGCAACAAGGATTGCATAAACAAGTACTGCGCCAACAGCCTTTGCGGCAAGGGCGATAGCAATGGCTGCAACAATGATCATGAGATAATGGTACCCTCGAGCGCTCATACCATGGGCTGTTGAGCCTTCCATATCGATGCTAACATAGACAAACTCTTTCTTGAAGAGAATGACGATCAGTATAAGGGAAAGTGCAGTTCCTGCCAAAAGTACGATATCAAGGTTATCTAGCAAAAGGAGGTCGCCAAATAGGTAGCCCCATATTTGTGGAATCATCGCAGGGGGCAGGTAATACATAAGGAACACAGCAATACTCATTGAAAGGGCAAAGGCGACTCCAACTGCAACTTCCATCTTCTGTGCAATTCCACGTTCTCCAGCATACGCGGTTAACACTGCCATTAGCACGGCGAAAATCACAGCACCAAGGACGGGACTAAACCATGGTGCAAAGCCGCTTGCTTGAAGTAATAGACCGAGTGCTGCTCCAGCTAAAGCCGCATGGGCGACGCCTGCTGTAAGGAATGATAATCCCCTAAACACCATGAATGAACCACTAGTGGCTGCAATGAATGCAACAAACAAAGAAGCGACTAGCGCTCGCTGGAGGATTGGTGAGGTCAGAATTAAATCGAATATACTAGCGATCATGATCGTCGATTCCTGAATCGTGTGTAATGCAATACTTGTGACCGTCTAACTCGACGATGTACGCGGTGGGACCATACACTTGTTTGACTAGTTCTGTGTCCATTATCTCACAGGGGTGGCCAATTCCCATCACGGTCCGGTTCAACATTAGAACGTCTTTCACGACTATGTGAATGGGATTGAGGTCATGAGTGACCATAATGATGTTCGCCTGGCTTTCTTCGTGATATTCGTGCAGTGCGTCAACTATCCGAACTTGACTATCATGGTCAGCACCGGACATGGGTTCATCTAGCATTAAGATTGGACCTTCACCCGCTAACGCGCGGGCTACAAGAACTCGTTGACGTTGACCGCCTGACAATTCGGGAAACGGTTGATTCCATAGCTCTTCCAAATCCACTCGGCGAAGTGCATCACGAGCATAATCAACATCTTTATCGGACGCAAATCGTGGCGGAGATTTCTTCAGCAACCGTCCCATTAAAACAATGTCCTTAACTTTCATGGGTACATTATGCTGGATGTGGTCTCGCTGAGGAACGTACCGGACTAACCGTCGAATGGCATTGTACTCCCGTTTCGCATCATAACCAAGAACCTTTATTGAACCACTGCAAGGCTTGAGAAGCCCTAGCATTGTTTTGACAAGAGTTGTCTTTCCTGATCCGTTAGGTCCAATTATTGCTAGAAAGGTTGATGCATCCGTTGTAAAAGTCACATCTTCGAGGGCTAGTTCGCCGTTTGGATATTTTACTGAAAGGCTCTCTGCTTCAATTAAATGTGGGTGGTTAGTCAGGTGTTTCCCCTCCAATTATAGCGACTTTTATAGTATGGATTTTGCGGTTGCCTTTCAGTGTTTTTATCAATTTACGCACATCATTTGCTGGGCCATTAACTACAATGACTTCAATACATTCTCCGTTAACGGTGTGAGAGTGCAGCAATGCATCGATGAGTTGGGCTTGGCGATGAAGTAGAAAGTTGCTCTCCATTCCCTTGCCTTTTTTTCCGTAGACAATAGTTAGCACAGCTGAAATTTCGCCCGATAATTTATCAAGTTCTTGAACTTCATTTGCTAGCGTTCGAAGAGCTCGACGGAGAAGTTCGGAGCGGTTTGTGAATCCGCTTTCTGTTTGGAGCTGGTTTAGTACTCGAAGGTCTTCATCGCTTATGGAAATGCTGACGATAGGCAATGGGTACACCACGCTTGAGTATTGTGTTAATAAAAAGAACAGAAATGTTATTAATATTCGGGAGTTATTAACAAACTTGTTAAAAGTTAATAATGAGGGCTCAAGCCCAGTGTGAAGATGATAAGAATGCGAAGAATCCAATTTCTTGCAAGTGCAGTAATGGCGTGTTTGATTTTTGGTGCGGTTGGTGTTTTTCCAAAAACCTTCGCACAGACAACTCCTGCATTAACTATTGGCGTCTCGATTCAGCCCTTAGCTGGCGTTGTTCGCGAAGTTGGGGGAATATACACTTCAATTTCCGTATTACTCCCTGAAGGCATAGAACCTCATACTTTTACACTCACTCCTGCAGTAATCGCTGAAGCCAATTCTGCGGATTTCTTGGTACTGACTGGGCATTTCACTTGGGAAGAAGAACTTGCAAATCAGACGGGTAAGCCTTACATTACACTCGAAGACTACGAAGCAATGGGTGCAGAACTTCTTCCACTTGTTGGATATTCTGAAATTTCAAGTCGAATCACACACCAGCATGATCATAATGATAATCTCCACGGTTACTGGTTACTACCACAGAATGCTATCGCAATAGCTAATGCAACCCGCATTATGTGCTCTTCATTGAATGCAACCTTTACTCAATATTGGCAAGGGCGGTTCAATGAATTCGTGCTCGAAGTTACAGAATTAGAGGATTTCATCGCTGAGCAGAGTCAGCTTCATGGATTTTCAGGAAAACGTGTAGTCATTACTTTCCCTGCAGAGGCCTATGTCACTGAAGCTCTTGGGCTCGACGTGGTAGCTCTTCTGTCGGAAGGAGAGAATATCTTCATTTCTGGACCTGAGTTATTTGCAGTGGAACAGGCACTCCGGAATCGGTCAGTCAATTTAATTTTGGCTTCCGATGTCGCAAGGCTTCAGGCAGCCGGGGAGTTTGCCCAACAATTGTCAGCTGACTCGGGGGTTCCACTGGTGTGGCTTCGTATAATCTTCTCTGCGCTCGAGGATTACATCGGAATAATGGCTTACAATACGGGTGTAGTAGCAACCGGGGTGGGTGGTGGAATTCCTTCTGTCTCTGATTTCCTTATCATCAGTATGCCTGTTATTATAATCGCTGCCATTCTTGGGGGAATTGCTGTCATTGAATTGGTGCTTCTAATCCGTTATACACGTGTACGAGATTAACCGTCCGAAATGCTTTTTACGCGGCGCCGGAAGGAAGGCACCGGAGTGATTCACTAAATGACCCTCGTTGTCTGCCCTCAATGTGGCTTTCGATTTGATACTAGTTATGGGCGCATCATGGCATGTGGTGATTGTCCCTCAGCAACGATGGGGAACTGTGGGCATGCGAAATGTCCAAAGTGTGAACATGAATTTCCAATTGGACAACCTAGTACTGAGACACAGCAATATGGTCGACGAGTTGCTTAAGTTCTTATTCTAAGAATAGCGCAGGGCGACCGGGTAACGCTTTAGGCGCCCGTTTTTCCGGATCATTTGTGGGGTTGTCGCCATCTTGGACATCTATTGTTAAACCGGTTTCGGCTTGGATGAGGCTGCTGTTTTCTTTTAAGGCATTAATTTCTGTCTTTTTGTCGACAAAAGTCCAATAGCCTCCCGCTTTTGCGACCACTTGGACAAGTTCATTGACTTCTTTTCCTCGTTTTCGCAGTTTGGCGTCCTTCATCAAAATGGGCATTAGGTCCTTCACGGTGGGGGGAACATCAGCTTTTGCTAGCTTATTGAACGCACCGTACTTCCATGTGGGACTAACGTAGATGTGGACCGTCTCTATCTTCTTGCCTTTGAGAAGTCCTTTGATCTCTTTGATGTCAGCAATGGTGTGAGAGACGACCTCCATTGCCTTCTCAATTTTTTCATCAATATACTTCTCATCTGGTGTAGGCCAGTTCTCTAATGAGACAAAGGAGATGCTTCCAAGTCGTTCCCATACTTCTTCGCATAAATGGGGCATTACTGGGGCGAGAAGTTTGTTCCAGCGTGTGATGATGTATCTAAGGACAGAATTGCGCTCTGGGTTATCTTTCTTTATTTGACGTAAATAGAACTCAACGTGGCTTTGTAGTTGAAAGAAGGATTGCAGGATGAAGGTTCGGAAACGGAAATGTTCGATTGAATCCGTGGCATCTCTGATAGTGGTGTTAATTTTAGAGAGAATCCAACGGCTCATCATACTGAGCTTAGTATCATTTAGAGGGATGTCAGGTATCTTAGATGCTTCATCTAATATCCGAATGAGTCGTTTGATACGTCGTTGTACGGTGTTTACGTCTTTTTCCTTCCAATCGACGAGAGATTGTAAGTCTCCGATTTGACTGATGTAAAGGCGGTAAAGGTCTGCGCCATATCGTCGGGGTATCTCCGACATTGGAATGAAATTCCCTTTACTCTTACTCATCTTTTCTCCGTCTCGAATTACAAATTCGTTAAGAGTAATTGCTTTGGGCCAGTAACGTTCAGGAAAGAGTGCTGCATGATGAAAGATGAAGAAGGAGAGGTGATTTGGAATGTGACCTACGGCTGTGTGTCGTTCGTCATTAGGGTACCAGTAATCAACTTCGTTTCGCATCTTCTGGAGTAAATCGGTCGGGATGTCCGTTTTCTCTGCTACTTGATTTATGTCACCTTTGCCTAATAGCACGTAATCGAAGAATGATAGGTCCAGTTGTCGTGGGTTAATCTGATTGCTTCGAATGTGATTGATAATGAGGTAGAATGCCATGTAGATAGTTGAGTCGGAAAGGGATTCAATGACCCAATTTCGGTCGAATGGAAGACGTGTTCCTAGTCCACGTTTCCGCGCTGCAGGGCGCTCTTTCAGCCAATCAAACGTTGATTCGAAAAGTTTACGGTACATCTCAGGGAAGATGAGCATTTGTTCTAAAGCTTTCGAAGCTTTGGCTTTCCACTCAGCGTTACCATAATTGATGAACCATTGATCAGGTAATACTGCGACAACGATTTCATTTCCACATCTGCAGGTGACTGGTTTTTGATCGGGTTGGTAAAAGCGAAATCCGCGATTTTCTTCTTGTAAATGAGTGATGACGTCTTCTTTAATTTCGCTGACTTTGCGTCCTACGAAGGGTCCGGTGTTGTCCTTCATTACCCCTTGGTAAAATTCTACTCGATAGAGGGTTTCAGTGGCTTCATCCAGTTTTGCTGTAGCTTTCTGACTTTTAATCTTCATTTGGTCTATCAATTCAATAGCCGGATGTTCACCGTAGCCTTCCACCGCTATGATTGAAATTGGCTGGATTGCCTTAACGGCTTCAAAGTCAAGTTTGAACCCTTGAACGGCTTTTTTCGACTTTTGGAGGTCTCGGAGAGCCGCCCAATCAAAAGGCGCGTGTGAAGGCACACTGTAAACTATACCTGTTGCATTTTCTGGATCCACAAACTCAGCGGGCAAAATCGGTAAATCCCGATCTTCAACTGGGGATTTACAGGTTTTTCCAATGAACTCAGTGCCAGGAATTTCTTCTATTCGTTTCGATTTGTGTCCTTGGTTGACTAGTTTTCGTGCTGCTGGCTGGGCGGTATACCAGATTTCTTCACCTACTTGGAGTTTCATGTAGGTGACGGTCGGATTTATCCAGACATTTGTTACTCCATAAACGGTTTCTGGTCTGAGAGTGGCTGCAATTAAGTAACCATCCTCGTATGGGAATTTGATGGCAACAAATTCTGCGACTTTTGCATGTTCACCCACTAGAAGATCGTCTTCGCCAACTGCGTTTCCGCAGTTGACACAGTACAAGATTGGATAATTTCCTTTGGTGATGTAGCCTAGTCGTTGTAGATTGATAAACTGCCATGTAACAAAGGCATGGTATTCGGGATCGTTAGTGGTGAATTTTCGTCGCCAATCGATTGAATATCCTAGTTTTCTGAAGTCGCCTTCGAAAACGTTGACAAAGAACTGGGCTATTGCCTTGGGGTCAGTAAATGTTGCTAGTACCGAGTCAATATCTTTCTTTGGTCGCCAATATCCAATATTGATGCGGTAATCTTTTAGAATCTCTGGATCCTTTGCCCGAATCCGGTTAGCTACGCCTGCTACTGGAGTACCTGTGACATGGGCTGCCATGGGCCACAGTACATTGTATCCACTCATGCGCTTGTACCGCGCGATGATATCACCAAGCGTGTAGGTTCGACCATGGCCTACGTGCATGGGCGCATTAGCATATGGATATGGTACCGTCAAATAGAATTTGGGTCGTTGTGAGTCAGGATCTGCTTCAAAAGCTTGTGCTTCACGCCATCGCATTTGCCATTTTGGTTCTATTTCTTTTGGATCAATCATGGAATCGAACCTCCACTGTATTGAAAAAAGTCGCTATGAAAACGGTTGTTATTCGTTGCGATCCCCTCCTAAACCTGGGGTAACGAGTCGGTTTACGAAAATGATCAATTGTTTGTGAGAAAGTCATACCCCATAGGGATCACTTCGAGATGGGGATGTGCGGATTTCGAACTTAAACCTTTCGTCAGTGCTTGAAAACCGAAAGCAAATAAAGCCCGTCTCCAATTTCCTGATATCGAGTGTGGTTCTAGCATGTCCTCATTGCGGTGTCCTGAATGTTTGATTCGTGTAGATTCCAAGGACGCTGTTTGTCCCCAATGTGGATATCGGTTCCGAGTAGAACAATTCGAACGCATTCTTCCCTTTATGCGGCGTCCTGAAAAACAATGGGAAAGTCGGCTTTCTTTCCGACAACGGCTGTGGGGTGTCNTACGGATCCCNTCAATTACTTTTTGGGATATTGCTCATGAACCAGACACAAGAGGTCCTCTGTTACTTTTTCTTGCNAATNTAGTTGTGATTTCTCTCTGGTATGTCGCAATGGCCTCGAAAATTTTGGGAGCNACAGTTAATCTAGTGTTTNGCTTCTTAGGAGTCCTCCTTGTTCTTGCTCTGCTTTACATGCTCCTGAACATCTTCTATTTCGGCGTTATCCATATTATCGCTCAATACTCAGGAAACCGCGATGAACCGTTTTCAATAACATACCTTATGGGTCAGTACGCTCTTCTCCCATTTCTTCTTGTGAACCTGCTCTCCCTCGGGCTGCTTATGGCCTTCCTTCCCAACACTGACATATCCTCACTGGCTCTCCTCTATCTTCATCCAATTTGGTTAGTTGTGTATGGACTTGCCTGTGCTGCATTGCTGTGGGGTGCGATTCTTCTCTCAATGGGTCTCCGAGAAAGACATCGTATATCCACGACCATCGCCTTGATATCTACATTAAGCGTTACGCTGTTCGTCGTCATCACTGTGTTATTGGTGCGACTGACGGTAATTCCCCTTATTTGAATACAGCAAAGAGTTTCAGTGGTAGGGCGATAGCTGCATCAATGATGAAAAGTGGTTCTTTTTCTTTTAGACGAATTTTCCCAAGAACCTTGTCATCTGCTAGAATTTTACCCCGAAGAATTATTTTCGGTGCTTGCAATCCAAAGGTCATAATCAGACGGTTCTTCAATTCAGCGACTGTTTCCTTTTTATCAAGAGCATAGATTTCTCCTTCAATTCGGAAGCGATCACTACATAAGAAACAATTCGGGTTACGGGCAAGTTCAAGTGTAGTGAACTGCTGGTGTAGCCCATCATAAAACAAATAGTTGTTCAGGGGAGTTCCGACATTAAGCAGGTGTTTCAACGCTTCTTGGAATTGGATTCCCGCAATAATGGTAGCAATACTCAGAAGCGCCGGAAATTTAGGAGGGGGTTCCTCGGTTTTTCTGCGTTGCCCCGGTGGTGTACAAGCCTTTTGTAAACGTTCAGCGGGAACTAGGGGTTGACATTCCATACAAGGAGTCTCAAATGGAACAACACGTTGAACATTCCCCCACCAACCATACATACCACCATGAATCATAACCTTGTTCTTATCGACACAAAGAGAATTCAGCCATCGTCGAGCTTCGAATGTGTCTAAGCCGTCGATAATCAGATCTGCTTCTTCATAGATTGAATGATGGATCTCTTGAATTGAACTGTTCAAGGCTAACACTTGAACATCGGGGTTTAGTTCACGTAGGCGTTTTCCTGCGATGACCGCTTTAGGTTTTCCCACATCTTCATCAGTATACAGGAATTGACGGCTTAGGTTCGAGAGTTCAATGGTGTCAAAATCGATAACCACAACTTTTCCAATTCCTGTCAATACTAAGTCTAAGGCAACAATAGTTCCCAAAGCTCCCATACCAGCCACAATCACATTGGACTTTGCAAGTTTCTCTTGATTCCACTCAGTGAGCAGTAATTGCCGGGCATAGCGTTCAGTTCCCAAATATACCGGTCCTTTTTTCTTCTCATCGGGAATCTGGTCTACCACGCCTTTCCTCACCTTCGTTGAATTTGGTCCCATCCGGCATGACGTTGAACCCAATCCCGGGCAGTCTGTTCAAATTTCATAGGTTGTCGTTTAGCTTGACGAGAAGCTTGTTGATTCAAAGGATCATCTGGATTTGGAAAATTGAGAAGATTTCGAATTGTTTCGACAATTCCTGTAAGTGACATACTGGGTAACCATTCTTTTCCTAAAATCCCGACGCATACACGACCTCGATAAATATTAGGATGCCAGATTTTCGTGATAAATCGCACCTTTGGTGGTTCATACGGAAAGGAACGGGGCACACTGATTTGAAGAACGAAGACACCCTTGTCGTAGATACCCGTCCCCAAAATGAATCCCTGCCAGCGTCGTAAATCGCCTTGGACAGGTTGGAAGGAAGGTTCCTCGGTTTCCATGTTTTTTGCTTCAAGAGCTAATCTTGCCCAGTAGTCTTCTTCTGATAGCATGTGGACAGCGCCTCTACCTAGATAAGCCGGTCCCCGGTACAGTTACAAGCTTCATTTGTGGTAAATACCTTTTCGTATGAAACCATCACATCTTATTCTATTTAATTTCTCGAGATACACAGATTCTTGAAGATGTGGATTAACCTAGGGGCGTTTAAATAGCACGATAAGACTCCTCTTTTGAGGTCCCGGTTGGGGACTGAGAACCAAGGTCTCCGGTGACCGGGCAACATCGCCGGAACGGCGAGTAGAGCCTGTGGACCAGTCGGCATAAGTCGATGGTATGAAGCAGGAAACACCGACCGTCAGGTCGGGGTAGTTCACTTATGGCTAACGCAGTCTTCACCAAACTTCTTACGTGTAGCTGAAAAAGAAGAAATCGAGGGGCAACTGAGATTGAAACCGAGTTGGTTAACAGACTCTAGCCGCCCTCGGTGCGGGTAATTAAGTACAGCTTGTCATGGGGGGTGATGCCAACACTCTTGACGGTCTGTTCATCGGTCAGTTGTGCACCGCGGTATGCTAGAATGACAATGTTGGGCGGTATACGGCGCATTTGTGCAACGCGATTTCGGACTTCTCCAATAGTCGTGTTTGGCTCCACTTCGAGTGCAATTGGATCACTACCACCAATCGCTGGAACGACTTCAATTCGCATATTTTCACCATCCGATTATTTTCTAACCGGTTTCAACCTTCGTAGGTTTATACGGTTCCGACAGATAGGGCAGGTTCCTTTGACTTTCACCCATTCTGCAAGATGTGCATAATGGGCAGGGTTGCCACACTTAGGACAATAGACTAATTGTTGTCCTTCGCGGACAAGAAGGCCGCAGACGACACATTTAGCAGTCGCGGTCCAATCCCATTGACCGATTTCGGTCACCGATGGAATTACAAACCGCTCTGGTGGTTGTGTCATAGTCAGCCCCTTAGTCAGTTCCGCTCGGGCTCTTCTTCTAGGTGCGATAATAAAAAACTTTGGAAATCAGACTATTAAAAAATAAATTGGCTGGTTTGCCGCAAAATCGATAACAAATCAATTACTTTGAAGCAGAGAAATCAAAGCTTAAAAGCATGCGGTGCATAAGCTTGAACGAGAGCTTCGGGGGTTATCCTTACTGTGTCCTCTGAACCACCTAAATACGCTATTGAAATTGAAGCCATTAAAACACCAAAAGGGCTAGTTCCAACCGTTGAGTCCCTTAAACGAATTGTGAAAGGCTTGAATTTATTAGATGCAGATCTGGGACGGATGAATCTGAAAATGGAGGCTAATATTCGCGCACTTCTACGTGAGGTAAAAACGCTACAAAAGCTAGTTGCTGACGACACTATTGCTTCAGAATCTTCAGTTGAACGGCTGGGTGTTCTATCCTCCCAATTTGAAGCCTTAGAAAAATCGATGGACAAAATAGCTAAACAAAAACCAGCCAAGACATCGGATGCCTCTCTTGCTGAATTGCAAAAAGAGCTTTTACCAACTCTTACACAGGCCGTTCAACGGATAGAAGAAATGATTACTTTGTTTGAAACACGATTTGAAGAATTTCTTCGAGAACTCCAAAGCAATATCCTTGTGACGGTTAAACAGGCGGTTGAAAGCACTCCAACGAAAGAAAAAGTTGCCCCCAAGCGAAAAACTAAGGCTACTTCAACATGACAGTCTGTACAGGACTCTAGTTGCCAAAGATTAAATGCCCGCTCTCACTAGCAGGATTCGAATAACGATAAGATGGTGTATACTATGGCACAGGCTATGCGAAGTCAACAAGAATTATCGATTGCTCGTGAAGCACAATTGATGTACCGGCGAGCACCTACCTTTACTCCAGTTGGTCAGAATCTTCGCCGATGGAGAGGAAAAATCAAAGGTGGACCACGAAGTAAAGATGAGTTCCTTGTCGAGATTATTGTGCCTCCAAACTTTCCAGCTCAACCACCTGTGGCTCGAATGTTGATGCCTACAAAGCATCCGCGAGTTGATTCAGAGTCAGGAGCTATTCATCTACGCATCGTCACCCAGTGGCAACCTCACTATCATGTCTACCAAGTGGTAAATAGTATCAAGGGGCTTTTTGCCCGAGAACCTCCTGTGGCTGATAAGACACGCGAGGCGCCAAAGGTGAAGATGCCTCAGGAGGAGGAAGTTCTCCAACAGCGATATCAACAGTTGGAACGTGAAGTCGCGAGATTGTCAAAGAAAGTTCAGGATCGCGATGAACGTATTGCTCGAATGGCTGCTCAGATTGACACTGGCTCTATCACCGCCGGTGAAGTAACGGACGAAGAAGAGCTTGATGCCCTAATCATGCCAACGGATGCAAAGGAACGGGAACGGTTAGAGCTAGAAAGCGAAAAACTGGCAATTGAAGATTTATTACAGAATCTTGAGCAGAAATTTGACTCTGCTGAGATTAATTCAACCGAGTACACCAAGTTATACAAACGGTATAAACGACGGCTCTATCAAATTGACAAGGCTCTCGAGAAATACAAATAGTCCAGACTGAGGAGATTTCAATGGCAGTACGCGAGCGAAAACGACCAAAAAAAGCAAAGGTCGTTGAACTAGAAGCTGAAGTTTTTGGAACGATTGCCACACTCGACAGCATTGCAGAAAAATTTGAGGATGGAGATATTCAACCGGCCTTGTATAAGCGTCAGCTAAAGTCTCTTGTCAGCGACACGGTCAAAGCGCGACAGTTACTTGAAGCTGAAGGTGAAAGCTGGGAAACGTTTGTCGACGAAGAAAAAATTGCTGAACGGTTTCCTACTGCTGTTAAAAAGCTCCAAATCGTGGAGCGTGCTCCCGAAGGTGAACAAAAGGTTGAATTAGTAGCTCAGACTTCCGCCAGAATGGCTGCTAAAACAGCCGACATTGTCTCCGATCTTATCACATTAATCGATATCGCCAAACTCGGTGATGTGGCTCGGATGAGCCTTATTGTACCTCTTCTTGATGATGCCATCATTCTCTTGACTAAGTATCCAAACTTCCCTCCCGATTATTGGATCCTTGTGGCAATGAAAGATTGGCGCAATCAACTTCAACAACGAGATCCCAACGATACTCTCACTCCAGAGGAGGCCAAACAATTAGAATTCCAGACCGTCCGATGGTTGAATGACTTCAAGCGCCGGCTCCGAGAAATGGCGGTCGATGAATAGATGTTGAGGCAGATCGCTGATGGCACATCCCATGCGTTCATTTGCAGAAATGCGCGAACGGTTGGTGAATGCTATCAATAAAGCTAATCTGCGCATTAACGCTGAATACATCTTGGA
>JGI2171J19970_10000395_pt1 | contig 22738 bp, 21 predicted proteins | sample DeeMarSWOR324_28_FD_19970 | JGI IMG/M metagenome (IMG submission 19970) | reverse complement strand
TGCGGGGAGGTTCGCAATTAAAATGTTATTGACCATTCTCAGAGACTGGGAGCCGGTAGGGAGTAATTCTCCGAAGGCTACTGCAGGTATTTTTCTGGCTGAACATTCTTGGAGTATGATATCACTCATCGTTCTGTGACAGTGCCCACAAGGGTGAATTCTGCCATTTAACGATTTTGTAATAATGTCTGAGAAATCAGCTTTAATGTACTCGTGGTTGATTTCGAGGGTTTCAATGGTCTCATCGATGGAATCTCTCACATGGGGAGGAAGGATCATATCTGATGGGTAAACGGTGAACCCTTGAACATGGAAGAGGCTATTCAAAAGAACAGCAGTGGCGAGGCTATCCCTCCCACCAGATATAGCTACTGCCACTGTTATGTGTTTTTTGTGTATTTTTCCATTCAGAAGATCTTCAAGTGTTTTTACAATTTCTTTTTGGTCCCCTTTGACGCTCATACGTTGAATCAACCATTTTGATTCTTTCTTTCTGAAATCCTTGATTAATTCATCAGTATATGCTGTTATGGATAGTGATTTCCCGTGACGCTTAGCCAGATTACCTGCAATGTACCCTCCAGGGCCAATGACTACTGCTTTGTCTGGTCTGTCTGCCGCCACAATAGAGATCTTTTCATTTTCATGAATTTCACGTATGTGGGGAGGATTGGAATAGATCCAGGGAAGTTCTTGTCGTAATTGTTCGATTTCATCTTCTATGGACATGGGAGACTATACACCTGTATGTTAAAAAAGATTGACATTTGAAATCTGATCAGATATTATTGAACTTCTCGTCAGAGAGGATGCTTTTCCAGGAGAAGCTTCAAATTTGACATTTGTTTTATTCCTCCCAGATCTTTCCCATTGGAGGAACTGTATAAATTTCTGCCTCAAAGAGAATCCTATCACATGTTATCAAATCATCATCGGTGAGATCAGCCTTTGACATCATTTTTAAAACTCTTTCAAGTGCATCCAACTGATTTAATTCCACATGTTCTGATTTCAGATTTGAAACTGCATCTTCTAACAAACTTATTCCTTCTTTAAAATTTTCGTTTTCTATATTCTTTGATAGTTCCCACAATTTGTTAAGGGCTTCTTTGAAATTAAAAAAGAATATCTGGCGATAGACTTTATCTTCAAAATTGGTTTTTACTTCCGACAGAAGATGATTCAGTACTCTTGTAGTAGTTTGTATAGCAGACGTATTCCTCTCTTCCCTTGAAAACGATCAAAACATCCCTTTTTCCAGTAATTTTTGGCTTCTTGGACAATTTTATTGTTCCATTTTCATAAACACCAGAAATTACTTTATGTGTCATTTTATCTTCCTTCTATTTGTTCTGAGATTTAAATATTTTTCTAAGAGCGTGATGCAAATAGCCCACAATGCATTCACCTTCATCTCTTATCAGAAGTTGTATATAATCCTTGTCCGAGAGCACAGGAAAAATAAAGGTCACTAAACCTTTCCAGATCTGGACTCCATCTTTTCATACAGCTCAGGTAGTGACAGCTTAGTTAACAGACGAGATGATAGAAAGAGCTTGATGAATTCATGAGAAATTGAGAGGAATTGTCTGATCATTGGGCACTCCTTCAAAATTCACACACATAGTTTTAACTCCAAATAGGATTTTCGCTCATATTTTTTCAAGTTAAGGCGTTCCAGTAATGCTAAAGCAGCATCCCGTCGTTCTTCCNTGTGCTCTCCTGATGTTTCTACTTCAACGAATGTGCCAACATCCTCTACATCGTCCAGGCATATATCAAATTCGCCCAGCTCATAGAGTACTCGAACCTTTTTCACAACTGCCACTGGAGTAAACCCTACCTTCGTTAACAAAAGAGCAGCAGTATCAGCGTCTCTAATTTCCACCTCAATTTCTTCACGAGTCTTACTCTGTACATCTACTTTTCGCCCCTTGTACGTCAGATATGATTTTCCACCAGCAACCCTGATGCGTAATGCTTCATCGGTTTCTGCAAAATCTCTGGCAGGGTGATTGAAATATGTATCAGTTTCATACACTTTTTTGACAAAATGAGCATCCATTTTCTTGAGGGTTTCTTCCACTCCTTTCAAATCATCAGCGTACGCTTTCACCTCGATTTCCAATGCCATTAATATTACTAGGGGAAGACACTTAAATAGGTAAGCAAATGAGAGCTGCAATCCATGAGTATTCACTGTTACACGTGTAACAGTACAGTTGTCTTTCAATGTGAGGTAAGTGAGAACCAGAATACGTTCTTCGCACTTGCTATCCTTTATTCTATGAACGTTCTCAATTTATCAATATCATCTGTCTTGCCAATGATCACCAAAGCACTATTGGGCTTTATTTCAAAATCCGATCCTGGTATCAACTGAAATGTATTTGTGAGTACATCTTTTACTGCAATCACAACAATACCGTACTCCTTCCGTAGTGGGAGTTCTTTCAAGGGTTTTCCCAAAAAAGCATTGGGGGGCTTAATCTCCACAATACTGTATTCCGACGTCAGTGGAAGATGCTCAATCAAATTGGGAGTACTCAACCGCTCTGCCAGCCTAATGGCCGCATCCTTTTCTGGATAAACAATCTCTGCAGCCCCTACCGCTCTCAATATCTTGGCGTGATCATCACTCATAGTCTTCACAATAAGCTCCTTAACCCCCAAATCCCTCAAGTACAGGGTAACCAACGTACTCCCTTCTATACTTTCGTCCAACCCCACAATGACTGTATCCACATCTGTACTCACAAGTTCAGACAGAACCTTCTTGTCAGCAGCATCAGCCACCACTGCATGGGTCACCCTCTCCTTTATGGCATCAATCTTCTTCTCATCTCTATCAATGACCAGAACCTCGTGTCCCTCTCTAGATAGAGCGACAGCTAGGTTAAATCCAAAACTTCCCAACCCTATAACCACGAACTGCTTCATAGTACCACCTATCCAATAAATACCTCCTCTTCTGCATACTTATACTGTACAGATTCAGGTTCTCCCAACAAACTGAACGCAAGAGCCAAAGGACCAATACGACCAATAACCATAGTAACAATAACAAGGAATTTCCCCATGCCTGTCAATCCAGATGTGATCCCCATGGATAACCCAACTGTTCCTAAAGCAGATACGACCTCAAACAAAATGTTAAGAAATACTACCTTTTCTGTAACAGTTAACACCATAACAACTGCAACTACCCACAAAATACCCATAAATCCGATAGAAAAAGATTTTCGTATGGTATCAGGGAGAATCCGTCTGCCAAACACGTTCACGTCCTCTCTTCCTCTCACTACCGCCCAGACAGACAAAACCACCACCCCGAACGTGGTTACTTTGATTCCCCCTCCACTTCCTCCAGGGGAAGCCCCAATAGCCATTAACACAATAATGACAACCAAACTGGTGGCAGACAACCCTCCAATATCTATGGAATTGAATCCTGTCGTAGTGGAAGCTGACACTGATTGAAAAGCAGAAACAAACAGTCTCTCTCTCAAAGGGAGATCTTCTGACAGAAAGATGACAAGTATTCCCATTCCCACTAGAATGACAGTAGCGAGTAACCCCAGTTTGCTGTGGATCGACAGCTGACATGGCCGTATATTTTTCATTCTTCTTGTAATGACATCACGGATATCAGTTAAAATGATGAACCCCACTCCTCCTGCAATACTCAACGTGCACAAAACTACTGTAACGAACAAACTGGTTTGATACAAAATGAGACTATCTGAAAAGAGAGAGAACCCCGCGGTGCAGAAGGCAGATACAGAATGGAACACTCCCAACCATACTGATTCAGACAGAGAAAAGTGGTTCAACCAGTAACCGGTCAGAAAAAGTGCACCTAGCCCCTCAAAGACAAAGGTGAACATGAAGACTGCTTTCAAATATTTCTTCATATTTCCCAAGGTTACCCCTGATAATGATTCCTTTAAGGTTACTGCACTCACTAACGATAATTTTCTTCCCAGTGCATACACCATCAAAACTACAAAAGCCATGTACCCCAGCCCTCCTATCTGAAACAAAAGAAGAATAACTGCCTGGCCAACCCCAGAGTAAAATGTACCTGTATCCACCACAATAAGTCCTGTCGTGGATACTGCTGACGTCGCTGTGAACAACGCATCTATATATTCTTGTGAATTACCATCAGACGAAGCTGCAGGTAACTGTAATATGAGTGAGCCTACCACAATAACCACAACGTATCCCATGACCAGAACCTGGATGGGTGTCACCTTTTCCAATTGTCTGTTCATTTTTACCTCCTGAGCTGTCTATTGTGTACCCTACGAGACAGTTGTTGATTGAGCCTTATGATTCTGTCCCATGTGGTATGCTGGTTATACATTTCCTCCTTTTAAACTCTTATGCCGCCTGGCCACCCGATTGCCCAGCTCTTATCTTTCACCTTTGTTACACGTGTAACATTCCACGTGTCATTTCACAAACCACTTCATCAGTTGTAGTCACAGAGGTTCCTTTGGTGTACCCTTACCTTACCTTTATAAAGTTCCTGGTTTATGCCACAGTAATGTATATTATAGTTGTTGGAGCTGGAAAAGTAGGTGAAAGCCTCATCAAGATCACTACAGAAAGAAGACACAACGTTGCAGTGGTGGATAAAAATGAGGATAAATGTAATTCAATACTTGAAAAATACGACGTACTTGCAATACACGGAGATTCCACCATAAAATCCATCCTGCAAGATGCAGGAGCCAGCAGAGCAGATGCGCTGGTCGCCACCACAAATGATGATGCAGTAAACTTGTTGACCATTTTAACAGGAAAGGAACTGGGGATCAAATCGTTGGTATCCTTGGTATCCCAGCCAGAGCATGGTCTCATGTTCAGAAGGATAGGAGCCAACGTCATGGAAAATCCTGCCTCAGCAGTGGCAGAGTATTTATATCGAGCATTGCAGAGCCCCTCTATCAGAGATTTCATGAGCATTGGAGGGGGGGAAGCAGAAATCTTTGAAATTGTCGTCACCGATAGAGCCCCTGTGGTGGGAAAGACGTTAGATGGGTTGAAACTGCCCTACAAAGATGCACTCATCGTGGCCATCACCAGAGATGGTGAGATCATCATCCCTCGAGGAGATACTGCAATAAAAGAAGGAGATAGAGCAACAGTATTTGCTCTGGCCAAACGAATAGAAGAGATCACCAAATTGTTTACGGGATAATATGACGTTGATCACCTCTGATGTAAAGATAATCCTCACTGAACTCGGAAGAATACTCAGGATATTCTCTTATGTGTGCATTGCAGCTGTGGCCATCCCTTTGATATTCAAAGAGGGATTGGGTGCAGTATACTTGTTGATAACCAGCGGCTTGGCATACGGATCTTCATACTTGTTGACATTCATACACGTGAGAGAAGAGCCAAGATTAAGGCATGCTATGATCGTGGCAGCTTTAGCTTGGGTTATCATCCCGCTGTACAGTACTGTGCCTTTTATGGCTGTAGAGGGAATGCCTTTCATCGATTCAATGTTTGAGAGTGTTTCAGGATGGAGCGGAACTGGTTTAACTATGGTCATTCGGGAAGATCAACTGTCACGGACCATACAGTTCTGGAGATCGTTAATCCAATGGATAGGGGGGGTGGGCGTGATTGTGCTAATGATATCTATACTGGCTCGACCAGGCACTGGTGCTTACACCCTCTACAAGTCTGAGGGGAGAACAGAGAAGATACACCCTTCAATCATATCCACCGTAAAGACTATATGGCTGATATTTCTGATTTATACCATTGTAGGTGTTATTCTCCTCCGGGTGTGCGGTATGCCTTTGTGGGATTCTATAAACCATTCCATGACAGGAATAGCTACGGGAGGATTCTCTGTGGCAGATAACAGTATTGGGACGTACAATTCTCCTTTAATCGATTATGCGTTACTCCCATTGATGACAGCAGGGGCTGTATCCTTCGTGGTTCACTACAGGATGTTCAGGGTAAAATACAAAGTTTTTTTTACTGATCCCCAAAATAGAGCGTACTTCTTAATTTCTGCAGCAGGCATTTTATACATTACCTGGGTAAACTTGAACAGCTACATTGACATACCAGCATCTCTCAGGTTCTCCTGTTTCCAGTTCATATCTGCTTTAACGTGCACTGGATTTCAGACAGCAGATGTCCATTCCTGGAGTGAAGCGTCAAAACTGGTACTCTCCATAGCCATGGTCATCGGTGGAGCTGCAGGTTCCACTGTTGGGGGGATAAAACTGATTCGGTTGATCCTCTTGTACAAGGGGGTGGTCTGGAAATTCAGAAAAGTCACCTTGCCTCCTACGACCATCACCTTGTTTAAATTAGGACCAAAATCATTATCACCTGAAGAAGCAAATGAAGAGGTAGCAGAAGCTGCTTTGATCTCCTTCTTATGGATTATATTCTTGTTTTTGGGGATATTCATTCTGCTGCAAACTGTTCCTGCTGAATACACGTTAGGGGATGTCATATTTGAGGTTGCATCCGCCCAGGGGAATGTGGGATTGTCCACAGGGATAACTGGCCCATGGATGGGAAGCGTGGGCAAGGTAATGTTGATGTTCAACATGTGGATTGGTAGGCTGGAGATTATCCCTGTGCTCATGTTAATCAGGTTAATTGTAAAGAGAGGATTTATGTAAAATGCAAATACAGGTTAAACTGTTCAAGGGTTTTAATAAAAAACTGTAAAATTCAACTGTAAATAAGTAAAAAGAAAGAAATAATTAATCAGTCCGCAAAATGTTGATCATCTCATCTTTTGAGATTAATCCCACAACTGTTCCTTCATCCACCACGGGAAGGGTAGAAAGGTTCTCTTTAACCATTAACTGTTTCACGTCTTCCACGTTCTGAGAGAGCGCCGTTGTTCGAGGGTTCTGATTCATAGCTTCTATAACGGGGATGTTCCTCACCAGTGTACTCTGATGCTTATCTATGAGTTCCCTGAATGTGTACAGCTCAAAGACCACATCACTGGTGGTAATAACACCTTTTAGTTCACCATTTATCACGGGCAGGCAGCGTTCATCATGTTCCAGCATCAGCATTCTGGCATGAACGACCCTCTCATCTATTGATATGGACAAGAAATGAGGAGTATAGCACGCAGACACCTTCTGAGGGTATTTATGAACTTCAATGACATCCAGCTTGGTCACTATTCCCTCCAGCTTGCTGTCAACGATGGGTATCCCAGACATCTCTTTTTCACAGAATAAATCCACTGCCTTTTCCACAGGATCAGAGGGATGTAACGTAAAAGGGTCCTTGGTCATACACGAAGATATGTGGAAGGTAGATACCTTTAAGTCCTCTTTGAAATCTCCAATCTTTTTCATGACATCTCTCTGAGTGATAATACCCACCAGTTCTCCTTCCTCAAGGACAGGAAGACGGGCAATGTTGTGTTTTTCAAATAAATTCACTGCAAAAGATAACCGCTGATCCTTATCCACATGAATGGCTGATTTCATAATTTCTTCAATGTTCATTATACCACCTTGAGACTAAAAGATTTTCAAAAGATCGCGTTCAGCTAGAATACCTACTAACCTCTTGTCTGTCACCAGTAAGCACCCAACATCGTTCTCTTTCATGGTTTGAGCTGCTTTGCCCGCATCCTCTTTGGGTGACACCGTACAGAGGGTGCGAACCATGACCTGGTTTATTCTCTCTGAGAGGGGATCTCCCTTCATGTGCTTGAACATCTCGTTTGAAGCGAAATGCCTCAAAATGTCAGTAGTGGTTATCAATCCGATTAACTCATCTTCCTGTATCACAGGCAGTCGGCGAATATCGTTAACGATCATGAATCGGCACGTATCCTTTATGGTGGTCCCCGGGGTGATAGTGATTAAATCAGCAGCCATTAAATCTTCCACCAGTTCACCAGTGACAGCTCCTGCAATCTGCCTCACCACATCCTTCTCCTCTACAATGCCCACTACTTCATCTTCAGCATTCACAATGGGGAACCCTCCTACATTTTTCTCTTTCATCTCTTCAATAACATCATCGATGGATGCTGTATCCCGCAGTGTGAATACTTCCCTGCTCATGATGTGCCGGATGGAATCGTTTACTGCAGCAAAGATATTTCCTTGATACTTCTCCGATATGATTCTGTGTTTTTCTCCACCTCCGAGAAAATTGATAATATCTCTGGAGATGACAATACCTTCCAGCTTTTCAGTTCCCGGATGGGCAATGGGCAGTCTCCTGGTTTTGTACGCAGCCATGGTTTCAGCCGCACCTTTTATAGAGATGGTGGGGGGGACAGTCACCACGTCCCTTCTGGCAATTCCCATTACTTCTCCTTCATGTTCATGGACTCGTGTCTCAAATTCTCTGGCTCCTCGGTCAAGCCGTCCTTTTATTGTTCTTCTCATGTAAATTCCTCCTCATACATAGTTACACATAGATCTTCAAAACATCTTCTCTATCTACAATTCCTGCTAATTCAAGCCCATTCTTTACTACAGGAAGTCGCCCTATTCCATATTTTTGAAACAATTCAACACATACCTTTACTGAATCCTCTGGACGGACATAGTGAGGAGTGCGGGTCATCACCTTTTCCACCGCAGGTGGACGGGTGAATCGCTGTCTATCTCCTCCTGGCCTGATATCCCCGGCGCGCAAAATATCTTTTCTCGTGACAACCCCTACTAATTTTTGGTATTTCCTGTGAGATGTGGATATGTCATCCACCACTGGGAGTCCAGTAAAATTATGAACCTCCATTACATTCCACACCTTGGTGATGTCTTCTGTGCGGGAACAGGAGACCACTTCGTGAGTCATGATGTCACGCACTTTTTCGGACGAAGGGTGGTAGACTTCCTGGATTATATCATCTATATGTGCAATTCCCAGAAAATGGGAACCTTCCATGACGGGGACTGAATACACATCTTTCTTAATCATCTTTCTTCCCACTGCATGGATTTCTTCGTCAGGGCTCACCGTTAACACTGGCTGAGACATAATATCTCTGGCTTTCAAGTTGGATTTGGTAGTCGTTAGTAACATGACATCCTTTCGAGTAATAATACCTAGAAACTGATGGTCTTTCATGACCACAACGATACGCTCTTTCTCACGAAGTTGTGCCCGCACTTTTGTCGCATACTCGTGTAGTCTTACTGTCTGTGGAGATTTCATGATATCACGGATCTGCACAGTTTCACCCCTCAAGCATTTCTTTGCAGCCCTCACAGACAAACTTTCCATCAACTTCAGTAAGTATTTCAAAGTAACCGCCACATACTTCGCACATGCTGGGTCCCACTTCTCGCTCTTCTTCTGGCTCTCCCAGCTCGTCTGCAAACGAGAGCACCTCCACAGAGGTCACAATACCTGCTATTTCCTCTCCATCCAAAACTACCAGCCGTTTCACCGCGTTACTGGATAACTTGGTAAATGCTTCAGAAAGGTTCCGCTGCACATCAATGGTGATCACCGGAGAGGACATAATCTTCTTGAGGGAGATCTCGCTGGCATTCTTTCCTTCTGCCACGATTCGTCGAAGGAAATCTGAAGCAGTCACAATACCTACTGGTTTTTCATTTTTCACTACCAGAATGCAGTCAGCATCTGAATCTGCCATGATTCTGGCTGCTTCACTGGATGCAGTTTTCGGACTGAGTTTTACAAAACTCTCAGTCAATGCATCCCTTACCAACATTTCAGCCATGTTGCATACCTCGTCTCCATTTTTATTTCTGCCTTTTATAGTTTTCGACATATGGAGGTTACTCAATAGTTAAAACCGAGTGCACAGGGAGCGGATTATTATTTCTTGTGTATTATCATTGAGAATATAGATTCCTGAACATGTTGACAGTAGTAGTGGTTCGTGAAAATTATAATCTGAACTCAAAGAGATGATTTCAGCTTATGCTGAAAAGCAAAAAAGAACCAACGCTAAATCAAGATCAAAATAGATTAAAATTAAAAATAAATTAAAAATAAAATGAAATTGTTATTCCACCTTGTGCAGATCTATCTCCTTTTTCATCCATTCTTCTACTTCTCCTTTCTCATGAAGCAGATTTTTCAGTTCAGTTTCCAGGTTGGAAGGTTTTATCTTTACAATCCAGCCCTCGCCATAGGAATCTTGGTTGATCAAGGTGTAATCATCTTCTAAATCTTCATTAACCTCTACTATTTCTCCAGATACGGGGGCGTAGATTCTTCCTGTCCACTTCCCCGATTCTATGGTAGCAAAGGCTTTTCCCTGTTCGACCTTATCGCCCTCGTACGGCAGTTCCACATAGACAAACTCTCCAGCTGCTTTCTGGGTGTAGTCAGTAGCTCCTACCACTACCAGGTCACCCTCAACTCTCGCCCAGTAGTGATTTTTCTCATAGTAGAGATCATCAGGGATTTCATATCCTTGAATATTCATGATAACCACCTCGTGGATTTTTTTTACAGATTTTTCATACTTTAAAAGATTTTCGTCAATATGGTTGTTGCACGTATAGCAGCATACGTTGATCGCCATGTCAATAGCATAGAAACCGCTCCATGTTACACGTGTAACACTGAGGAGAGATTATGAACAGAACCTCTCAAAGTATGAGGGTTCTATTCCACTGAGTTCTCACGGTGATTAACATTGTGACATTAAATTATGTGACTTTCCCCACCTGTAATATGGCATCTGTTCAAATATTTCGTTCTAAGAGAGTATTGCTCATAACCATGAGAAAAGATTCGAAGAATTTTACTTTCATCATTAGCCTCATCTACAGAACTTCACCCTCTTCTTCTTTGAGCTTCCACAATGAATATACTCCGAATGAATGTACCCCCCGCTGACATTGGAGAATATGCGCATTTTTTAACCCCCTACTATCCAAAAGCTCTGAGGAAAATGGACAAAATTGTTGTTGGAACATCCATATTATTGTTGAAAGACTTCCTATAGAGTTGAAATTATTTTGAGGTGGTTTTAGAATATGCTCTAATTTCTTTGCACATCTCGCAACTACATTTCAGGCATGTATTACCAATGGAAAGCTTTATAAAGCAGGATGGAGCCTATGTTCATAAGGAAAGAAAACAATGCAGGGATATTTTTCCTTTAAAAGGAAAAACTCCCTTAAATATCAAAAAGGGAGGATCTCTGTGCTTTTCACATCACGGTCAACAAGTTGACTTGGTCTCTGCCCAGGGAGGTGAAGGATGAGGGAGAACCCAAGGGAATGCTCCGTGCCCTTCTGCGGAGCGTTCCCATTACTATATAGATGTTAGTGTTTCTTTGATTTTACTGGACGTAGATTATTTTTCTTAAGAATGTGAATTGGAAACGTCTTCTCGTTCCAGAATGGTCGATTCCTCATTTTTTTCTTGAACGTGAACTAATTGGAATGATACGGGAAGCTGCCAATATTTCATATGTTAAATTCCCACCGAACACCAAGAATGAGAAAATAATAAAAGGCAATTGTTACACGTGTAACAAGAGTGAGATCACCACAGATTGAATCATTTCACAGCAAAACAGTTATTAACGAAAATGATGACCAACATCATGGATTGTATGAATAGAGAACGTAACCTGGAATACTGCAACTGCACCTGGGCTTCCTGTTCAAAGAAAGGGATGTGCTGTGAATGCGTGAGAAGCCACAGGCTTACAGGTGAGCTGCCTGCCTGCTTCTTCACTGACGATGTAGAGAGAACCTACGATCGATCAATAAACCGGTTCATCAGAATGCACAGATGAAGCAATTTCTCCGGCTGAATCTGTGTGAAATCTGAAAGGAACGATAACCAGTGTTCTTGAGTGATGAGTAGGTTTAACCCTTTTTTGAATGTGCTGTAAATGTTACCTGCTACCAACCTCTTGCTATCAACAGAAGAATAAAGAAAAAAAGACCCACAAATGCCTGTGTAGGTATGATTGTCCAGTCAGTCTTTACGTTATCTGGAACACTTTACTGCGTTTGGAATCTCTCAGCATGTGAAAAAATATGATCTACATCAAGAAATGGCTGGGGCACTTGGTGCAACACAGTGCTTACACAGGTAGAGCTAAGTCACTGGGGCCCTGCTTTGACAGCTTTAACTGTGGGTTAATCTTCTCAATGATGTTCCTGATAGTTTGTGCGTACTTCACTTTCTCTCTCACCAGGTTTGCCAAGAATTGTTCAGACGTCCAGGGTTTATAAATACCTCCTCCCGCAACTAATGCTGTTCCTGGTTCTATTTTGAAGTAGCAGGGAGCTGTCACTCTGGCTAGTTCAGGTGCTTCCCACATCCTGATATATCCACCAAAAGATTCTGAAAGTATCACATGGATGTCCACTGGTATACTAATGGCCTTTCTGATGGAGGCGAACATGGGCAGACTCAAATCTCCTAGAGGATTGAAAGTGTTGGCACCCAATGATTCTAACACTTTTCCACCTGCAGCATTTCCGTGTCCCGCATAAATGGAAACTTTGAAAATCGTATCGTTGGGTATGATCTGTTCTTCTCTCATTTTGGAAAGAAGCCACAACGCTCCCTCATCCATGACTAAAAATCCTCTGAACCCTAATTCTACACATCTCACAATATCTGCAATCAGATAAGAGAGGTTATCACTTCCCCGTATTCTCGCTCCAGATAATCCTCCTTCTGGCGTTACTAGCTGTCTTCCCGTATCCCAGCCGCTTCGTGGCCCCGGTGTCAAGACCACCTCCATCTTCTTCTCTTTTGCTAGAGCGGCAAACGCTGTCAATTCTTCATCATCTAACAGGGTAGCACCCATGACCACGCTGATGAGCCTGTGTACAGGTACATCACGTTTCTCCATTTCATCCACTAATGCTTCCAGCGTGGACAGCCTCTCTACTCCAGAAATTTCCATGCGGTAGTGAGCACCATCAGGGAATGTCAAAGAAGAGGTGGGCAGTTCATAGAGGTCTCTTCCTGGTACGCCATGTTTTTCCATAGCGCTCCTTATTTTCTTTATATCCATTTTTGTTCCTCCTTTTCATTTTTACGCGTTACAGCACTTTGATGCTCTTTTGCTTATATAATTATCGGAGCCTTCTGAACCCTTTTTCTCATCCCCCACACTATTTGGACACATACTTGTCCAATTTGTGGATAGCTGTGTCACTATTGTTACACGTGTAACAATTAGTTTCCTTTATTAGTTATTTCTCATAGATTTTTGATTTTTAAAGAAATTAAATTAGACATCCGATAAGCTTTTAAATGGTCTTGCATATATGAAGTTTACGTATGTAAAGAGGTGAGATAATGCCAGAAGAAACAATCGAGGTGTTACTAGCAGAAGGGAAAACATTTCCTCCCCCTGAAGATTTCAAAAAAAAGGCCTGGGTAAACGATGAAACCATATACGAGAAAGCTGAAAAAGATTTTGAGGGATTCTGGGCCAGCTTTGCAGAAGAACTGTACTGGTTCCAAAAATGGGACAAAGTTCTGGAATGGGATCCTCCCTGGGCCAAGTGGTTTACCAATGGAAAGCTGAATGTGAGCTACAACTGTCTGGATCGACATCTGACAACGCCCTTGAAGAATAAGGCAGCCATCATCTGGGAAGGGGAACCAGGAGATTCAAAGATCTTCACCTACGCCGATTTACACCGGGAAGTATGCAAATTTGCCAACGTGTTAAAGGGACTGGGCGTCAAGAAGGGAGATCGAGTAGCCATTTACATGCCCATGATTCCTGAATTACCCATTGCCATGTTGGCGTGCACACGGATTGGCGCTCCTCACAGTATTGTCTTTGGGGGATTCAGCCCCATATCATTACGGGACAGGATCAACGATGCTGAAGCAAAGATTTTGATTACTTCAGATGGTGGATGGAGAAGAGGAAAGGTCGTTCCGCTAAAAGACAACGCAGATGAAGCTCTAAGGGAGACTCCCTCTGTAGAGCACGTCATTGTGGTGAAGAGGACAGAAAATGATATATCTCTTGCAGAAGGAAGAGATTTTTGGTGGCATGACTTGATGAATGATGTCTCCCCAGAGTGTGAGGCAGAACCTATGGATTCTGAGGATATCCTGTATATTTTGTATACATCTGGTACCACAGCAAAGCCAAAGGGCGTGGTCCACACAACAGGCGGATACTTAACTGGTGTGTATGCTACCAACAAATGGGTATTCGATATCAAAGATGAGGATATCTACTGGTGCACAGCAGATATTGGCTGGGTCACCGGTCACTCCTACATTGTGTATGGTCCTTTAGCTTTGGGTACTACCACTGTGATGTATGAGGGTGCTCCCGATTACCCAGATAAGGACAGGTTCTGGGAGATTGTGGAGAAGTACAAGATCACCGTATTCTACACTGCTCCTACAGCTATTAGAGCTTTCATGCAGTGGGGAGATCAACACATTAAGAAACATGATTTGAGCACGTTGAGACTGCTGGGAAGTGTGGGTGAGCCTATCAACCCTGCAGCCTGGATGTGGTACTACACTGTTATTGGCAGCAGGAAGTGTCCCATCGTGGATACATGGTGGCAGACTGAAACTGGCATGATTTTGATTACGCCCTTACCTGGTGTTACCACGCTAAAACCGGGAAGTGCCACAAAGGCGTTTCCCAGTTTACAAGCAGATGTCCTAGACGAAAAGGGCAGCCCTGTCCCACCTGGCGGCGGAGGGTATTTGGTGATGAAGACGCCCTGGCCTGCCATGCTGCGAACGTTATACAGGGACCCTGACCGGTACGTCAGGACATACTGGGATCATTACGGAAATAATATTTACTTTGCAGGAGATGGTGCAAAGAAAGATGCAGACGGGTACATCTGGATTTTGGGGCGTGTGGATGATGTCATGAATGTCTCTGGCCACCGAATCAGTACGATGGAAGTGGAATCCGCATTGGTGGATCATCCTGCAGTGGCAGAAGCTGCAGTGGTGGCGAGACCGCACGACGTGAAAGGACAGGCTATCATGGCATTCGTCATTTTGAAGAGTGAATACACAGGGTCTGAAGAGCTCGAAGCTGCTCTGAGAAAGCACGTGGGCAAAGTGATTGGTCCCATTGCCAGACCAGACTGGATCTTGTTTACTGAAGACCTTCCCAAGACCAGATCAGGTAAGATCATGCGGAGACTTCTAAAGGATATTGCAGAAGGAAAGGAACTGGGTGACACCACAACACTGCGTGACGCATCAATTGTGGAGAAAATTAAATCCAAAGTGAAATAATTTTCTTATTTTTCCTTTCATTTTTTTCTTTTCTCTTCTTTTCTTTTAGTTTGTTTTCCTTAGGTTGGGATTTTTCGTATGAGAAATACTTGAGACGTGGTTTGGGTCTGTCTATCGATGGACACTTCTCCGCTTCAGATTATACAAGACACATTGATTGAGCTATACAAACCTATTTATACAGTCAAAAAGAGCATAACTCATGAGTTTACTGATTACATCAACTAGAAAAGGTGCAGGCAAGACCATGGTTGGCTTGGGAATTGGTCTCAACTATCCGGGAAAAGTGGGATTCTTCAAACCGTTGGGGACCAACCTGGTTCAGGGGGCTGATGAAGATGTCATACTGTTCAAGAAAGTATTCCAGTTGGAAGAAGCTCCACATCTCTTTAACGTGTCTCATGATTATCACAGAATTCTCCATGATGTAAAAGAACCAGATCATACAGAACGGTTAACACAGCAATACACCCAGTTACACCAGGGAAAGGATTTCATGATAATAGAGACTGCCCATACCCTGTCCTACGGTTCCTATATGGGGTTGAGTGCTCCTCAAATTGCTGCTGGGTTAGATGTTCCAGGATTATTGGTTGCAGAAGGTGAACCTGAAAGAATTGTTGACAAGAGTATAATAGCCCGCCACTGTTTTAACGTGCAAAATGCTGTCTTTTTAGGAGTGGTGGTGAACAAGGCGGAATCCTTTGAAGAGAAATACAAGCACCAGCTACAAGAGAGAGGTGTTACTGTTTTAGGGGTCATTCCAGAGTATGAAGAGCTTAAGACACCCACCTGCGAGGATATCATTGATGCTTTGGATGGAGAATTAATCGCAGGAGAGGAAGGCTTATACAAGAAAGTGGAAACCACTGTCGTGGGAGCTATGACCTACGATTCTGCTCAAAGAACGCTGCAGCAAATGGAATTCCCGGAAAGGTCAGTCATGGTAACGGGAGGAGAAAGGGCAGATATGCAGCTTTTGGCGTTTGATATGAAGAGCAGCTTGTTGGTTTTAACAGGGGGCACCTACCCTTCAGCAGCAGTTTTGGCAAAAGCAGACGAGCTCAAAACCCCTGTGGTAATGGTCACCTACGATACCTTGACTGCAGCGTCACGATGTGAACAGACTGCAGCCAGGCTAAGACCAGATCATGCCCCCCTTATCAAGGAGGTTGTAAAAAAGCATGTTGATGCAAAAAGATTATGTGGGGCAGCAGGTAAGTAAATGTGCACATGTTTTTCAGGTTTTGTATTTTTAACGGTCTACTATAACATCATTTGAGCTGTTCTTTAATCAAGGTCACGTCGCGGTCAGTTGGCATGCAGGGAAAATTGTAGAGGTTGCGAGGAGACTCTGTGTAGTACGGTCTATTGCAGCCAGGGCACCCTCTGGTTGTAAAGGCTTCCGGCGGTACAGTCACATTGAAGTTGGTAATACACTGGTTTTCACATTCAAAGGTTCCTTCACCCGTGTATATGAGGTAATGAGCAGCCTGCATGCGCCTGTAATACCTGATGGGAGGCTTTCTTTTCTTTTCCAGCGGTGTCCCCCTTACAGGAGTAAAGGCAAACAAAGAAGAGGAAATTTCATGGGTATACAGAAACTTCATGATGTCAACCAGCTCTTCTTCAGTTTCACCTAATCCCACTATTAAATGGGAGGAAACTCTAAAAGGTCCAAAAACCCTTCTGGCGTACAAGAGTCTTCTAAGGTGGTTATCCCAGGTGTAAAATGGTTTGATTCTTTCAAAGAGTTCTGGGGTGGCACAATCCAAATTAAGAGAAATTCTCTCTATTTTATTTTTTAGCTGGTGAATCTCCTCTTCTGAAAAGGGTTGGGCAGACAAAGAAATAGGGTTACCCTTCAGCTGATCTAATAAATTGAGCACATCTGAAAATACAGATTCATAATTCAAACACTGGATGCACACTCTTTCTGTTCCAATACGGGAGATAACATCCTCTAACAGATATTCTGGCCACCGTACTCTGGACAGTCTGTCGTGGGTAACCCACTGGGCGCAGAATAAGCATTTCGCTCTGCACACACCAGGAGTCATCACGTAAATGGTGGTAGGTAAGCAGTCAATTCTCATCTTTTTTAGCCCGAGTTTTGCTGCAGATCCTAAAGAGACGCGAACAGTTTTCATTCTACCACACAGCAGGTGTTCTTTATTTCAACTGGTATACCCGCTTCCTGTACTTGTTCTTTTGCCCACAGAGTGGGAAGTACGATCCCATCAAACAGTAAAGCTTTCTCTTCTAACTCTTTTATGCGCGGGCGCATGCACCCCAAAATGAGTCTCGGAAATAAGGTCCTTGCCACATCACATGTTTTTATCACCTCTTCTGTATCAGGGTGATCACAAAAGGGAGTACCTCTCGTAGGAGTGAACACGATCACAACCAATGAAGAAAACCCCATCTTTTCCACCTTTTTGATGGTTTCTCTTTCCTCTTGTGGGTTAAATCCTATCATGATGTGAGGTGTCACCTTCAGCCCTTTGAGCAGTGTAAGAGAGTCAACGTAATCTTGTTGAGTCACCTCCAACTGGTACAGCTGGCTTATGACAGAGGGAGTGGGAACCTCAAAAGAGATGTAGGGGTCAATTTCTCTTAATTTCCTTACTGTATGTGCATTTACCAATCCTGTATGCAGGTTCAAAACTAAATCAGTTTCTTCCCGGATGTAGTGCAGCGCTTCCAGTGGTAAAGGAACCCTCCCCGAGAGATCACATCCACCTGATATTAAGCATCCTATAACACCCTTTTCATCCAGGTTTGTGCAGACATCAATCAATTTTTCAGGTGTTTCTGCGTGAATCATCGATTTCAAGTAGCGGCCTCTGCAGTGTAAACACATCACTTCACAGTGCGCTCCTGTCACTGAAATTGCAGGAAACATTTTCCCCGGGTAGTAGTAGTACAGTATCACACCCCCCAGTATTCTCCGTACCCACTATCTGAAAACATTTTTGTACACCTGGAGCAGAACTCCTTCAGTTTTTGATCCACCTCCAATACTGAACGGGACTCGCACATGGGACAACTGCTCTTGGCACAGTGGTCCAGCCCATAGGTATGTCCAAGCTCATGCAGAGCCTCCTTCACCAACCTATCCTTTAACACTGTTCTATCTGCCCCTCTCTGCAGCCGGTACATGGAAATGATGGCATAAATATGATTTCGTTTATCGCCATATCCAATCCCATTCATGTTAGGGGGATCACATATATCCACGTCGGTCAAAATTAGAATTTTGTCGATGGATAACCCATGTATTCTCTCTATCTCAGTTTTTATGTCCCGCCCCTTTAGAAAGAAGCCTTCCACACGGTACTTCCCTAAATTTACATCGTAGGCCAATCGGGGAATGGGATAAGGACGTTCAGTCAGTATATCCAGGGTTACATCCTTTTCTGCCTTTTGGAACCCTTCCTTTACCTCCAGCATTAAATCCTTGAGAATATAACCCCAGACCTTCCCTGTGGGAATAATACCGATTAAATCCATCATCCAGATTTACCCAGGAGACTTAAAAAGGTTGTCCTTTTTGAGCGGGTGCATTTCTCTTTCCAGCAGACTCAGTTCTTTTGGATCCATGGCCTTGGGGTCCACCACTATGAGGAACCGTGAATTATGGGTCATGACCTGATCATTGATCATGTGCAGATGTTTTAGCACCCTATCAAATCCGTTGTGTACCATTAAGTACTCGAGTCCTGTGAGCAGCACGAAAGAAATAGGAGCCTGTCGTACGAATTCAGAGACAGTGTGGGTGATTCTGGGCAAGTTTGTGGGGTCAACACTGGCTTCATGTTCTTCCACCTGGCTCAACCACAAAACGTTCACATTTGGCAGCTGGTACTTTTCTACTGCTTTCTCTGGATAGTCCCTGGTGATTAACAGTCCGAAGGATCCCCGTATGATGTAGTCCCGGAACACTTCAAAGGCGAACTGAGGATCTGCATCTTCCCACAAATAGCTGCTCTTCACTTTTAACCCATAGCGATCCACAGAAAAAGGACATACATTGCAGTATTCCCTGTATATGTCGCACGTGGACAGCTCGCTGCAATCGTTGCACAGAACATCTCTTTCTGAAGAGCACTGGTAGATAGGACAGCTCTCCCTCACGTGTGCATCTCCCAATTCGCAGCTGGGGCACAGCCCATCCAGGTATGAACTACACGAAGAACATAAAGCTCCACATCGGGAGTCCATGGTGGCTCTGGAGGGCTCTCGGATTAACACAATGAGAAGCTGATACTTTACCATGCCGTAGGCAAAGGAAACTGTGGCCACCAACGTGAACAGAGAGCCTGCTCGAGGTAAGGAAAGGTCCAGCACGCGGGAGAGCAAATTAGTAATACCAATTAAGAACACAGCCAGTAAAAACCCTGCTATCATGAAGTTGAGCCTGTGCTTTTCGTGGGAAGGACTCTTTCTGTAATGCTGCAGCAAGATGAACGTGCCTACAGCGATAATACCTATGTAGACTGCTGCAAAATGAGAAAACAAAGATCCCACCTGCGCATCATAACCCCAAGATGGAATGACCTCCACCTTTTCAATAAAGTTGTCACTGAATAAAAAGGGAATAAAAACCAGGCCTACTGCATATGAACCCAGTATACACAAGTATTTTCTCCCTCCAGTATATACATAAGAAAGCGCCAGAAATGCAGAGGGGAGGAAAAAGCTGTTCAAGTACAATATTTTACTCCAGAAGAGAGCATTTTCTGCATCAGATTGGCTTCTCATTATGGTTTCAGAGAAAGCCCACCCCATGAGGAGCAGTACCAGCACGGTAAATGCATAGGTTACTTTTTTGTGTGGGTTTTTCACATTGACGTAGATTCCCAGGAAAGCATTTCCCACCAGTGAGAGAATGGAAGGAACAAGATACAGATGCATTATCTTCGATTTGGCATAACCCTTTATATGGTTTTGCTTCATTAAGAGAAAAGAATATATACCTTTATCTTAGAGATAAAAAATGTTATAAAATAAATGCGCACATATTAAATGTGAAATTCTACCCGTTTCGTAGAGCACATAAGTTCAACCAGGAACACGTCTCATTAAAATCTGCAGGTTATTAGAAGTTACGCAGAACATAAGATGTTCCTGCACCAGGGGGCTACAACTGGATGCCAAACCCCATAATCTCTAGTCTCCTTAAATATCAGAAATTTAAGAAAATGATTAAAAAAGCAAATTTGTTACACGTGTAACAAAAGTGAGACAGCCACCCAGCACCTGGACACCGAAATATTTATATAATGACCGAGGTTCGTTTGTGTAATGACAGAAAAAGCATTCACTTTAAGATCATTGATCATTGGGTTGATTTTTGGCAGCCTTGTGGCTGTGGCAAATGCATTCCTCATGCTGACCATACCTGTCATGATTACTGCTGCCATGGTTTCTGTGATAGCTTTGGTTGCGTACGCCTCGTTCTTTAGACAAGACCCTCCTTCCTCCAAGGAGGCAGTCACCGCGTACACTGCTCATAAGGCTGCTGCATTTGCTTTCTCTATTTTCCCCATTGTGTGGATTTTCCTTGTAGCATATGAGATACCAAAGAGAGTCGGAATGGGTATTCCAGACTGGATTCTTCCAGATTCCACGTTGTATGGAGAAGTGTTATGGGAAGGAAAAATACTTTCTCGTGTCTGGATTACTCCTCTCGCATGGATGTTACCAGTAGCCATTGTTTCAGGGATTGGTGCTCTCATGGTGGTGATCTGGTTGAGAGGCCATTTGGTCAAGAAAGAGGAACTTGTCTTTCCCGAAGCGCAAGCAGATATCCAGTTAATCAAGAGTCTGAACACTGAAAAGTACAGGCTGGATTACCTTTTTTATGGGTTAATCATAGGATTTTTCTTCGATTTTCTTTTGATTCACTACCCTGCTTCGTTAGGATGGGCTCCTACCTGGCTGAGAGAGATCTCTGCACGGATTGATCTGTTGGATTTCACCCCCTACGTGACCAAGGTGCTTCCTGGAGCTACATTCTGTATTGTGGTGAGCATGGGCATTCTGGGTCTTGGTATGCTGATGTCTTCCAAATCCACTTTTAACATGGCAGGAAGTGCAGTGCTCTTCTACATGGTTGTAAGTTCCTTTCTGGTGGGTAGAGGGACAATACAGGCATTTGAATCCTTTTCTTCGCAGTGGCCTGCCTTCAGATATCCTTATGGGTTGTCCCTTTCTGTGGGGTTGCTGGTAACAGCAGCGTGTGCTCCTTTGATATTGAAGATTGCTTCGCCATTGATTTCGGGGACAAAATGGAAATGGAAACCACCTCGTAAGACTCTCACTGTATTTGCAGTTTTTTGTGTTGCTGTCTTCTTGTTGTTCATGATCTTATCCATGGATCGATTTGTAACAGTCTTCCCCTTGAGTGCTAGAGAAGCACTTCTGGCAGGCATTGTGGTCTTAGGTGTGTTCGTATTGGGCATTCTGATCAACACGCGAATAGCAGGCGAATCAGGGATTGTGTGGATGGCCCAGCTCGCTGACATTACAGATTATATCAGACGAAGTTTGCTGACAACACTGGGAGCTGTAGGATTTGAAGCATTTGCCATTTCTGAGAGCCTGAGAGGAACCCGGTTTGCAGCAGGACAGATGGAAGCACTCAAAGTGGGAGAAGCTTTTAAGGCGAACCCCAAACACCAGTACCTCAGTGCACTATTTGGATGGTGCTTTGGGTGGTTGATATCCACTCCTTTCGTGTTCTTGTTGTGGAATTTCTACGGATTTGGCAGAGGAGCTTTACCCATGCCCAACATGCAGGGCATTGCTTCTGTAATAACAGCTTTTTCCACAGGGATGATGGGGGAAGTATTTAACAACTGGTTCATATTAATGGGATTCATCATCGGAATCGTTGTATTCTTCCTGGAGAAACGATCCTTTCCCTTTGTGGCGACTGCTTTTGGAATTGGAGTATTCGTGGGACCAATCTACGTGACTACCTTTTTCCTGGGCGGGTTAATCAGGGTCTTCATAGAGAAGAGAAAGGGAGTGACCTGGATGGACGAAAAGGGTAAGCCTTTGTCAGCAGGATTAGTATTGGGCGGGTTAGCACTGGCTCCCCTGTTGATGGTGGTGGTTAACGTACTGATTCTGGCACTTGGAGGTGGCTGAATGTACTGGTGGGTAGTTGTGTGGCTCCTTCTGGGTATTGTGGCCTGCATTGGAGTTTTGAATCTGGTGTACCAGGAATTGTATGCGAAAGGCAGTGAATAGGAACTGAATCTTTTCATGGGTTAGATAGGTTAGTAATCCAAGTGTTCCGATTAGAAGCCATACGTTGTTCAACGGGTATTGAGTACCTTACCAAGGGCTGTTCAATGAAAAGCGTTAATGCACGTATAACAGGAAGATACCATACTTGTTTTTGACCAATTGTTGAATTCTCCTCTGAGACACGTCAAGTAAACGTGCTACACTCTTTGTATTCTTTTTGTGCTTTACCACCTGATTGATGGCCCATTTG